>Ga0190313_1001334_pt1 | contig 13397 bp, 16 predicted proteins | sample 4870071011_MG_FD_169989 | JGI IMG/M metagenome (GOLD analysis project Ga0190313, IMG submission 169989) | Hydrothermal vent sediment bacterial communities from Southern Trench, Guaymas Basin, Mexico - 4870-07-10-11_MG | ecosystem: Environmental > Aquatic > Marine > Hydrothermal vents > Sediment ...
TGTTTTTGCTATTTTTCCTGCTTGTGCGCTTAGTTTTCTATGTTCATTCTTGAAAAAACTGTTTATTACTGGTAGGGAAGGGCCTTTTCTAACTTCTTCCAATTTAGTCTTAATTCCTCTATAAATTTCCACTACGTAGTTAAATATGTCATCGAGTACCGCATTTAATTCCTCATATACAGGGGCTATGATTATTTTTTCTAAATTTAGCTTTCTACTGTACTCATTAAAGAATGTTAGTTCTTTAGCAAAGGGGGAAGAGTATTGTAGGGTACTATGAATTATCACGTTCGTGTCAATCACGAAAGCTACTTCTGTCTTTCTCGAATTCAATACCACACCCTATTTGAGAGGTAATTCTAATACGTTTCAGCCATTAGTATCCAGAAGTTTGCTGTCTCTTTGGGCAAAGGCTTTATACTTACTATTTTTGGTTCCTTTATTGCTAATGCTTTGAACATGAATATGTTGAGTTTTTCTAGAAAACTTCTATCCAGCTCTAACAGTGCTTCGCTGTTAAGGGTTTCTGTTGAGCGTATAAGTTTCTTAACGTTTATTTTATCAAGGTCTTTTAGTGTTTCCGCGTAGTTGAGCATGATGTAGCATATTATTGCTGTAAACAATATACGTGCTTCTCTTTCGAAAGGTAAGACTTCTTCTTTAACCCTGTTTAGACCTAAAAGCTCATCTAATAGTCTTTTCTTTTTATCAATTACAAGTTTTACTCTTCCAGGATACTTTGATGGAGGCGTTCTTAAGATACTTTCAAGTTCTTTTGTTTCTAGGTCCCAAAGTTTTTCTGTTAAATGTAGTTCTATATCTAAGAATAAGCTCATATTACCTATTAGAGATGGTTTAATATGGGTTTCAGTAAGTAAAAACTCTACAAATTTTACTCCAGAATTTACTGCCTCTAGATCTCTTTCCTTAATCTCTTCAACAAGTGAAATGGCTTTCTTTATGCGCTTATTTATGTTTTTAACTTTGAAAATATCGTCGACTTTGCTGTGTAGCTCATTTAATTCTGGCTCTATTTCGCTAAGTAAGTAATTTCTGAATTCACTAAGTGAAATACTCGTTTTAATATTGTATTGTTCAAATAAATTACCAAGTAAACCTAGTACTGAATTTATATTGGAATGTATTCTATTCGTAAGTCTATCTTTACTTAGTGTGAATCTGCCTTGAGATAAGTTCACAGAAATACTGGAAGGTACTTCGTTTGTCATAATCAAGGATGATGGCATAAAAGCATTAGGGAGCATGAACACTATTCACCTAGTGCTAGTATATTTCAAAGGAATGTTCCTATATATTTCTAGCCTATTTAAAACGTATACATGCGCAATACCTGATTATCGATTTCCTTGTAAGTTGAAGTTGAGTTACTTGCTGGCTTTTTTCCCAATAATTGCCTTGGTTCCTTAAAGTAATCTTCGCATTTTCTAAAGTAATCCTTGAATTCACTTATGGTGGTTTGCGACTTGCTTCTAGTTAATGGAGCTATAATACTACATTGCTCCATGTTAACTATATATGGTCTACCGTGGGCGATGGCATTTCTAAATTGGAAAATAAGGTTAACAGCTATTATCCTTACTGCCGCTTTAGTTAGAATTGAGAAATCAATATTCGATAGCAGTATAGCATACTCCTTTGACGTTATAGAGCCTAGAGAGAATAATGATGTAAAGCGCTTTTCAATTCTCTAAACCACATAGCTGGTAGGTAATGATGAGGGAGGTGTTTTGAGGTCTTTACACTTGTTTAAGGTCTTTCTCATTGAGCTGTTGGCTTTGCCTTTATACTTGGGATGGGTGGGTACGTTAGCGGCTTCTCCATTTACTATGGGTGTCTTTTTACCTGTCTTAAGTTTCCTGAATATGTGCTGAACATGTCCTACTGTTCTTCCATTATGTTTAGCTGCTAAAGCCTTCTCCTTTCTGGAAGCATAGTTTAACTATATGTTAGGTTTTAATCTATAGTTCCTAAAGGTGTCGAAACGAGAATTCGACACTTCAGCTATCCCTTTTTCTCATCTCCTGACCCATCTTGTCAATGCAGTTTTTTGTTGTTTGGGGTATGTTTAAATGTTTTGAAATATATTTTGTATATGGTGTGTGCTTTGTCTACGACGATTAGGGTGTCTGAGAAGACTAAGAGTATGTTGACTAAGGTGCTTATTAGGTTGGAGAGCGAGTTGGGTAGGCGTTTGGATTATGATGAGGTTATTAGGATTCTTATTGAGAGGAGTGGTTTTAGGAGGCCTGAGCTACTGCTTAGGCTTAAGGAGATGAGGGTTCCTCGGAGGGTTGTGGTGGAGGCTCGTAGGATTTTAGAGGAGGAGTCTAGGTTTGAAGAGGAGGTTTTTAAGAGGAGATATGGTTTTCGATACAAGCGTTCTAGTTGAAGTAGCTTTAGCAACGGATGATGGTAGGGAAATTATAGATGAAATAGTTGAGGGGAACATTACACCATACACGACAACGTTGAACATTACTGAAACACTCTACATCCTCTGCAAACTACTGGGGTTAGAGGAGGCTAGGAAAAGAATAGGGCTAATAGTGGATTCAAAATACTTTGAAATAGTAAGTTCAGACAAAGTAAGCTTAGAAGCAGCAGAATGTAAATGCATGTTCCCAGTAAGCATAGTAGACTGCCATACATTAGCGTTAGCGAGAAAACATGGAAAACCAGCACTATTCTACAGACCCGAAAAAGAATTCGAGAAAATAATAGGTAAGCTCGAAAAATGGGCGAAAACAAAAATATACTTCATAACCAAATGAACTCTATGGTAAATAGTGGAAACAAGGGTTCGGCGCAAAAAGCTAAGGAGAACAGAAAAGATAACAGTAGAAACAGTTCTTAAAACAACAACCTACTAATATTTCTGTAGCACTTATGTATTGTATTGTTTTCTTTGCTTCTATTCTCTCTTCCCCTTAGGGGCATGTTTTCAATAACTTGTAGGGAACCCCATGTAATAGCCGCAATGGTAACTATTGCTAAAGTTATAATGAAAACAGCGGCTATGTCTTCAACTATAGCATTAACTATAGCCGCCATGTTTCATCGTTACTTAAATATTGATAATGCTTCTTTTAAGTACTCTTCTTCTTGACTCCTGTATTAGAAGCAGAAGCTTTTAGTGGAAAAGTTATTTTCTTTGGGCTCCATTTTCCTATTATTTGTCCTCTTCTAATGTTTTGTTCCTGTTCTTTTAGCTATTTTTAGGTATGTGTGGGTTTTTGGGTTGTTATTTTTATGGATTGCTGTGGGTTTTGCGTTTAAGGTGAGAACTACTGTGTTATGTTGAAGTGGAGGGATTTGGGGTGTTTTTGCGCTATTTTATGTTTTGATTTTTAGGGTATCTTAGTCGGTGTTTTATTTTATATGGTTAGTTGTTTAAGTATTTGGATTACGTGATTGTATGCTTTTTCAATGTTTTCTCGGTTTGCTTGCTTTATTGTTTCTAGGGTTTTTTCTTTGTTTACTATCTCCTCTGCTGTTTCGTGTTTGTTTATGGTGTTTTCCTCTATTTTTCCTTCTAGAAGCATTAGTTCTACTGCATGGTTTTCGATAGTGTGTTTTCTAAAGGGGTAATGTGTGATTCCGCTTACTGCTATAGTCAGGGCTACGGTTTTTTCGTCCGTACGTATTGTTGTTTCGAATACTTGTTGACTACCTTCTACTGTTCTTAAGTCTTCTACTTTAAATCCTCTTGCTTCTAAACTGTCGATAATACTTTTAGCTCTGTTTATGTGGCTTTGGTTTTCCGCGTCTACTATGACTCCTATGTTTCTAAGCTTTCTAGCGACTTTGGCTAGAGACGCTACGGCTATGACTGCTTTAGGGACTTCCGTTATTCCTTCGCAGTCTGCTAAACCTATGGTGACAGGAACTTCTATGTTCAGCTTATTAACGATGTGTTTCACTGTTTCGACTTCTGTTTTTCCTTCACATAAAATTATAGCATCTAGTCTTGTTAGTTTTCCAAAAACTATTTTCATGAAGGACTCTTCGAGAGGCTTAAGCTGCACTATGGGCATTAGAAGACACCTTAATGCTAAATAATATGTAGAAGCCTTGGATCTAAACCGAGCTTCAAGAGAGTATCTATGTCTATTTTCTCTAATATCCTAACGTCAACTATACCGTCGCCGCTTCGTTCTAGGAAGAATGTTCTACATTCTAAACCTATTTCTCCACACAACTTGTTTACTATTCTTACTAACTCTATACTGTGTGTTGAAATAAACAGCTGCAAATGTTTTTCCTTAGCTATCCTCATAGTGAAGTTCATGAGTGTTGCTAGCCCTCCAGGGTGCTGATGTATCTCCGGGTCCTCTATAAGCACAGCAGTTTTCTCTAGTGGAAGCATTGTGGCAGAGGCAAGTATAGCATTTTTAATGCCATCACCTAAATCATCTATTCTAATGGTAGTTTTCGGAAGCTGCAGGGCTAGAACGTGAATTCCTCCTATAGGCATATATGTTAACCCTTCAGCGTCAATACCGTAACCTTCTCTTATGGTTTTAACTATCAATTTATCAAGCCTTCTAGCTAATATCTTAGGCCAAACCTTGTTCTCTACTATGTTTGGTCTAGAAAGAAGCCAAGAGTCAATAAACGTGATATCTTCTAGAAACCTAAGAGAATCTCCATAGTGTTTTTCAAATATCTCTTTTACGCCTATGTTTTCCCTTGAAATAATACGTAATTTTGGAGAACTGAACTTGTCTTTAAAATAATTGTAGAATACGTAACTTTCCCAACGCTTCCCTAATTCGCGACGTAAACTTGGAGGTAGAAGCAGCCACACATTACCTTCAACATCCTTGCTAACTAATTTAAAACTTAATTCCTTATTCCCTGTAAAATCCAGTTTTATTTCTATATCTTTCTCTACATCCATCAAATACCATAGTGTATATCTTGAACTTACCCATTTACCTCTCCCAGCTCTTCTCTCAATAATGTAGTCTATTTTTCTATAGCCCCTTAAATTGTCAGTAGAGTTTACCCATGCTGAGGAAGCGTATATGGCTTCAAGTACTGTGGATTTTCCGGCACCATTCCTTCCTATAAGAACATTTACATTACCTAAGTTTTCAATAGTACATTCTTTTATTCCCCTGAAGCCCTTGATGGATATGGACTTCAGCACGGACAACACCGCAAATATGTGTTGTTCAAGAATTTCTTTTACGACAAACCTCTATAACCTTTAGCCCGGTAATTACATTTTCATTACTTTACCTACAGACGCTAATATTGTTTATACTAGGTATAACGTAGTCATAGGTTTGTGGTTAGTTTTCTTATTTCTTTTGTTTTGGACGTGTTTATTTTTTCTATTATTTGTTGTTCTTCTTCTTTTTCTGTTGTGTTTTCTAGTATGGTTGCGGGTTTAATGTTGTGTTTTACGATTTTTTCTATATAGTCTTTAAAACACTTTAAATTTTAGTAGTTCTAGAGTGTATTTCAGAATGTTTTCGGTGGTTCAGTGTGGGGAAAAGTCTTAATACGCGGAGTTTTCATGCCCGGAGGCATAATTCTTTGTTGTTTGTAGAGGAGTTAGGTGAAAGAGCTGTTATTTTTACTTTGAACAATTTACGTAATTTGGCTAAGACGTACTTAGAGATTTATGGGGATGAATTCTTCTACATAGAGTATGAGCGCGGATATAGGCTGGGTTTACTGCGTTTCCATAATGCTTTTTCTAGCATAAAAGACCCTGTAAAGAGGTTGAAGAAGATCTTGGAGTTTTCCGAGTGGGCTGGTGCCTGGCATATAGTTGAGTGGAAGTTCGATCCTAAAACTGTAAGCGGTTATGCTATAGTTAAAAACTCTTACTGGGCTGAAGCATTGAAGCCTTCTAAGCGTCCTGTATGCCATAATCTCGCAGGATATCTTGCCGCGGTCATAGGTAGTGCTTATGGTTTAGAGTTAGAGGCTGAGGAGGTAGAATGCGAGGCTAAAGGGGATAAGAGATGCTATTTTATCATACGTGCTATTGGCTAGCGTAAATTATTTGGCGAATTTTCTCGTAGAATTTAAGGAGCTCCTGAACTATTGGGTTGTTTAAGTTAAGCCTGTAGATGCTGCGGCTTTCACTTATCCTTATTTCTTCAATTAAACCATCTCTGACAAGTTCCGGTATTGCCCTATATATGCTGCCAGGGTTTTTTCTTAAGCGTCTAGCTATTTCGTTTATGTTAAAGTATGAGTCTTTATTGTTGAGAAACAACTCCAAAATGCTTATACGAAGTAGTTTACCAAACACACGCGATAATACATAGCAGTATTCTGTATTTTTTCCTAAATTTTTCCTGGACACGTTGATCCCTTAGTTCACATTATTTAATAGTATGATAGTTTAAAATGTTTTCTTCTAGGGAAAATTTATATACTTAAAAGCAAAATTTTTTACATTGATGCAAAGATGTATAGCAGGGCATTAACTAAAATTCAAGCTCTTATTCTAATAATTGTCGTGGTTGTTGCTATTGTTGCTGCTGCTTCATGGTACGCAACTTCGGTGCAGAAACCCGTAGTCAAAGAAGTTAAAGTTGGAGTAATAATGCCTTTATCAGGGCCTGTTGCCGAGTTCGCTATACATACCAGAAGAATGGTTGAAATGCTATTCGAAGAATATAATGCTAAAGGAGGGATAAAGTCCTTAGGAGGGGCGAAACTCGTACCAGTATGGGCGGATGATAAGGGGAATCCTTCTGAAGCTGTCTCTGAAGTTGAAAGACTAATAACGGTGGAGAAAGTATCTGTAATTTTCGGTGCTTTCACATCTGGTAGCACGTTAGCTATAGCTGCCGTATGTGAGAAATACCATGTCCCATTAGTAGTGATGACTGCTTTCTCTGAGGAAATAACTAGGCAGGGTTACAAGTACGTATTTAGACCGCATGTTACAACGACACCCTATGTGAACTACATGATGGAGTTCGTTATTAAAAAGCTTAAACCGAAAACAATAGCACATGTTTATGAAAACAGTGTTTGGGGAGCTACAAACGCTAAAGTATCTAAAGCATGGCTTGAAAAGAACGCTCCAGATGTTAAAATAGTTTTATGGGAAGGATATAGTAGGAAACCACCAATAGACTTAACAGCTTTAGTTCTGAAAATAAAGGAAGCTAAGCCTGATGTACTCTTAGTTTCCTCGTATCTGCAGGACGCCATAGTGCTCATGAAAACAATGTACGAGCTAGACTGCTATGTACCCAACATAATAGCTTTCGGAGCAGGTTTTACTGATCCCAAATTTATTAAAGAGGTAGGTAAGTTAGCGTTAGGTGTTTTTGTAGCATGCTATTCGAACTACGACAACCCCAGACCTAAGGCTCAAGAGGTAATAAAGGCATTTTACAATAAATACGGTTACTGGCCTACAGGCGATGCTCTAGCTGCAGCACAGGACTTCCAAGTACTTGTAGACGCTATTGAGCGAGCAGCTTCACCGGATCCCGAGAAAATATATGAAGCACTAAGAAATACGAACATACCCGAGGAAGAAGGAATACTGTATCCCGTAAAGTTTGACGAGCATGGAGACAATATCTACGCTTTCTCATATGTTACACAAATACAGTTAAGTAAGGAAGGAAAGCTTGAGTGGTTTACCGTTTGGCCTGAGAAATTTGCTGTACGCTCAATAACAACGCCTCTACTGCCTTACGAGGAAAGACTTAAAGACCCCTAACCTAATAATCAATTCTTTTTTCGGTGGTTTATTTGGAAGGGGTTTTCCTTCAAATCTTACTAAGAGGGGTGCTGGTTGGCGGAGTTTATGCCCTACTAAGCGTTGGTTTAACATTGATCTTTGGTGTTTTAGACATACCCCATTTCGCTTACGGAGATATAATGATGCTGGCTATGTATACGTGTTTCTGGTTACAATTCTTTACAAACATGCCCTTATTTCCTCTGCTATCAATAATATTTCCACTATACTTACTTGTAGGCTTTATTATCTACAGGGTTATCGTTAGCAGACTCATGGAAAAACCAGCGTTAAGCAAAATACTGTTCATGGTGGGTCTCTCCTCGTTCCTGCAGGGTTTAGCTTTATTCCTATGGTCTGCTGATACGCGATTTGTTAAGTCAGAACTTGAAGGCCTATATGTTACTATCGGTGAAGGGAAAATATCTCTTACCTACATTGTTAACTTCATTGCCGCTATGGTTTTCTTTCTAGGTTTTTATATTTGGCTTCAGAGAACGTTTATGGGTAAGGCAATAAGAGCTTCGGCGCAGAACAGAGAACTTGCCCTAGCTACTGGAATTAATATTCAGAAAGTATTTCTTATAAGCTTCGGCATAGCGACCGCCATGTCCGCTGTAGGTGCAACACTTTTTGCACCAACATATTATGTTGGACCTTTCGTAGGAATTGAGTTAACATTGAAAAGTTTTATGATAATTGTTTTAGGCGGCCTTGGAAGTGTAGAAGGAGCGCTGATAGGCGGACTTATAATAGGTATTGTTGAAGCATTTAGTTCTTACTTTCTTTCCTCTGAAGTTAAGGAGCTTGCAGCCCTCATAATATTCATGGGCATACTTCTCTTCAGACCTAAAGGGCTTCTCGGAAAGGAGGTTAAAGAGTAATGATGGGTAATAAGCTTGTTTCAGGAGAGAAAAATTATTGGCTAATTGTTCTTGTTGTTCTTGTTATTCTCCCATTTGTTGCACATTCGCCTTTACTACACCATTTAGCAATTTTAGTGTTTCTACATATAATTATTAGTGAAGCATGGAATTTAATAGGCGGTTACGCTGGCCAAATTTCTCTAGGTAACGCTGTATTCTTCGGTTTAGGCGCATACATACCAGCGCTTCTATATCTTAAACTAGGTGTTAATCTTTGGATAGGACTACTCATAGGCATAGCTGTATCAGTTGGTTTAAGCGTAGTTATAGGCTACATATGTTTCAGACTGCATGGTGTTTTCTTTGCCTTCGCCACTTTAGCTGTGGCTGAAGTTTTCAAACTGATATTTATTATTAGAAAAGATATAACGCAGGGACCTATGGGTATTACGTTACCGTACAGGGGAGAATCTATTTTAGAAATGTCTTTTGCGTCAAAACTTCCATACTACTATTTAGCTTTAACATTTTCTATTCTTTCAATACTTACTGTATACTGTGTGTCTAAGTCTAAACTGGGGTACTATCTTTTAGCTATAAGAGAGGATGAAACAGCAGCAAAATCAATAGGTGTAAATACGGTATTCGTAAAAATAATTGCTTTTATTCTTTCAGCCATTCTAAATAGTATTGCTGGTTTCCTCTACATAACCTACATAAGGTATATCGACCCCTACGTTGCTTTCGGACTAAATATTTCCTTGATACAGGCGTTACTAACAATCATGGGAGGCGCTGGAACAGTATGGGGTCCCGTGCTTGGAACACTAGTACTTATTCCATTACTTGAACTGTTTAGAGTGTATTTTGCAACATTATCTGGAGTAAATTATATGCTCCATGGCTTATTACTTATGGTAATTATTCTCCTAAGACCGCAAGGAATAATAAGCTTAGTGGAGGGATTCAAACGATGGTTGAAATCTTAAGAGTAAAAGGTATAAGCAAGCGGTTTGGAGGTATAGTAGCTCTTAAACAAGTATCTTTCACCGTAGAGCAGGGAAGCATAACGGGCCTTATTGGCCCTAATGGTGCCGGTAAAACTACACTCTTCAACATAATTAATGGGTATTTAAAGCCTGACGAGGGTAAAGTATTCTTTGAAAACGAAGATATTACAGGATTGCCTCCTCACACAATCTGCAGGAGAGGTATTGGCAGAACATTTCAGAAAAATAGAGTTTTCAACAATTTAACAGTTTTGGATAACGTCCTGATAGGTGCTTTACTTCGTACGTCTAATGTTAATGAGGCCAAGCTCAGGGCATTAGAATGCCTGAAAATTGTAGGATTATATAATAAAAAGGATGAAGTAGTAAAAACTCTTAGTATCTTAGACAGGAAAATGGTAGAACTAGCTAGAGCACTATCAACAAAACCCAAGCTTCTCCTTCTAGATGAAATAGCTGCGGGTTTAACTGAAGCCGAGGTTGCTTGGCTCTTAAAATTATTGAAGAAAATCAATTCGGAACTTGGCATAACATTGTTTATTGTTGAACATGTACTTAAACTAGTGATGAACATATCTGATAAAGTAATAGTTTTAGATCATGGAGAAAAAATAGCCGAAGGTACACCAGAAGAAGTTGCTTCTAATAAGAGAGTTATAGAAGCATATATTGGAGGTGAAAGAGGTGCTTGAAGTTATTAAAGTGTGTTCAGGATATGGTGAATTAAATGTTCTTGATCAAGTGTCCATAAAAGTGAACAAGGGGGAAACAGTAGCAGTAATAGGCCCTAACGGTGCTGGTAAAACAACCTTACTTAAAACTATTGCCGGCCTAATTATTCCACACAAGGGTAAGATTGTTTTCAACGGCATAGACATTACCACAGCTTCGCCTCATAGGAGAGTCGAGCTGGGCATCTCGTATGTTCCATGTGAAAAACTTGTTTTCCCTTACATGACAGTGTTAGAAAACTTAGAAATGGGATGCTATAATAAGAGGGCTAGGAATAAAAAAGATGAGTTACTTGAATGGGTTTTCCAATTGTTCCCAATTTTGAGGGAAAGAAGAAATCAGCTTGCCGGAACATTAAGTGGTGGAGAGCAGAGAATGCTAGCATTAGCAAGAGGGTTAATGTCAATGCCCTCGTTACTTATGCTTGATGAACCATCTTTTGGTTTAGCTCCAAAGATTGTTAAACAATTTTATGATGCATTATCTGCTATTAAAAATGAAGGGTTATCTGTTTTACTAGTTGAGCAGAAAGCCCATTACGCGCTTAATTTCGCTGAAAGAGCGTACCTTCTAAGCAATGGAAAAATAGTATTCTCAGGTTCTTCCCAAGACATGCTTAATAACGAGTTCGTTAAGAAAAGTTATTTAGGTGTAATATAAGATGAAACGGAAAAACATAGTTATAATAGCAACACTTGACACTAAGGGCGAGGAAGCAGAGTTTCTTAAAAAACTCATTGAAAGTAAAGGACATAACGTTATAGTAGTTGATGCAGGTATACTGGGTAAGCCAAAGTTTAAAGGGGATATTCCTAGGGAAAAAATTGCCGAGCTGGGAGGGAGATCGCTAGACGACTTAGTAAAAGACGCTAAACTTGGTGTAGAAAAAATGAAAATACTTCAGGTTATCATAAAAGGGGTAAAGAAGGCTGTACTGAACCTATATCGAAAGGGAATGCTTGATGGAGTAATAGCTATCGGGGGCTCAACAGGTATGACTATTGGAACAGCAGCTATGAAAGAACTACCTATAGGGGTACCTAAGTTGATGGTTTCAACTTTCATAGATCCTCATTATGTGGGAGAAAAGGATATTGCTATTTTCCAGGTTCCAGCAGATATTGCTGGTTTAAACTACATTATGCGTCGTGCTCTCTCAACGGCCGCGGGTGCGATCGTAGGCATGGTAGAAACTACTATGCAAACTAAACCGCAAAAGCCGGTGGTGGGTATAACCGCGCTAGGAGTGACCACGCCAGCAGTTATGAAGATATCGACAATGTTAAAGAATGAAGGGTACGACGTAGTGGTTTTTCATGCAAAATCTCAAAACCTTGATGAATTGGTGGAACAGAACGAAATTTTCGGCGTCATAGACTTAACACCTTTTGAACTTGTTAGACTACACATATACTATCCGACTAATGTGCCACGTAGGGAGAGAAAAGATCGATTAGAGCCTGCTCTAAAAAAAGGATTACCTTACATCTTTGTGCCAGGAGGGCTTGATATGCACATATTTAGGGGACCCCCAGAAGAAGTACCTAAACCATTTAAAACACGTAAACTATACTCACATGGCCCTTACGTAACACTTGCCAGGACTAGCAAGGAAGAAATGGTGAAGCTAGCTAAAGTTGTAGCTGATAAGCTGAAACTAGCAAAAGGACCTGCAGCCGTGATTATACCATTGAAGGGATTTTCAGCATTAGATAAACCGGGCGGACCTTTCTACGACCCTGAAGCTGATGGAGCATTTATTAGCGAATTAAAGTTAAGGCTACCTTCAAACGTTAAATTCATGGTTGTTAATGCTCACATTAATGATAGAGAATTTGCAGTTGAAGTTATTAAAACATGGAACGAGTTAATTAAGAAAATAAAATAAATATATTCCTTGGTGTTACATACTTCTATTCGGGGTGTCTTGAATTGGTAAGAAGGTTTTCACGCGAAGAAATCTTGGAAAGACTTCATAAAACAATTTCCGAAGGAAAACCCATTATTGGGGCAGGATGTAGTGCAGGGATCATAGCTAAATGCGCGGAATTAGCTGGTGCCGACCTAATAATCGTATATAGCACAGGGCTCTCCCGTTTAATGGGTTTGCCAACGGTAATTTTCGGAGATTCTAACGCTTTAACCGTAAAAATGGCCAGACCAATTTTAAATATTGTGAAAAATACGCCGGTAATAGCTGGTGTTGATTTAGCCGATCCAACACGTGATATGGAGAGGTTTTTAAAGAAGCTAATGCGAATGGGTTTTTCAGGTATAATAAACTTTCCCACCTTTGCCTTATATGAAAGAGACGAATATTATAGAAGATCGAGAGATGACGTAGGAATAGGCTTTAACCTTGAACTTAAAAACTTTAGGTTAGCTCATGAAATGGGTTTCTTTACCATGGCCTACGTTAGACTTATTGAGGATACTATAGAAATGGTGAAAGCCGGTGCTGATGTAATAGTAGCCCATGCAGGCAGGACGATGGGCGGTTTAGCTGGCGGTAAAAGAGGATTCGGCAATATTCGAACACTTGAACAAGCGGCTGAACATGTTCAAAGAATAGCTAAAGCTGCCAAGTCTATTAAACCGGACATAATAGTACTAGCTCACGGAGGACCTATTGCTACACCTGAAGACACACAATATATTTATGACCATACAGATGCTGTAGGGTTTGTTGGGGCATCAAGCATAGAAAGAATACCAATAGAGAAAGCTGTAATCGAAACAGTAAGAAAGTTTAAAGAAAAGAGAATAAGAGGAAAACCTAAATAAGCTATGTTCTCTTTTAATTAAAACATTTAATTAAAATACAATTTTTATATTTATATTATAGTTTAGTTAGCGGTAAACCCTTTTTACCATATAAGAGAATTCTTGAGATAGTTGGAGACTAAGCTTTCTATTATTTTGAATAATTCTATTCTCTTCTAGGCTAAGCATGGATCTATTATTTTCCATTAATTTAGTTAAAATTAGAGAAGTGATTGTCGAATAACCCGGCCAAGAACAAGAAAAGTTAAAAATAGTTTA
>Ga0190313_1001336_pt1 | contig 13367 bp, 8 predicted proteins | sample 4870071011_MG_FD_169989 | JGI IMG/M metagenome (GOLD analysis project Ga0190313, IMG submission 169989) | Hydrothermal vent sediment bacterial communities from Southern Trench, Guaymas Basin, Mexico - 4870-07-10-11_MG | ecosystem: Environmental > Aquatic > Marine > Hydrothermal vents > Sediment ...
TCTCTGATAAGATCCCCTGGCGATTCTGAACTAAAAAAATATTTTTCAACCCGCGGCTCACTAAGTCCAGGTGACAAACTTAAAGGCGAAGTTATTGAACTTAAAGATGACGGAAAAATACTGATCAATTTCGGTAAATTCCGTGCTCTTGCCCGGATTAATTTCCCTGTAATCAAAGGGGAAATTCTCAATCTTCACGTAATAGAAAAGGACAAAGAGCTCAGGTTAAGTCTGGACAAACCACAACAGCCACCTACTTCCGGCTTTGATAGGAATCCTTCTGATATTAAAATATTTTCCTTTGATATATTTGACAGTCTTCGTAAGAATATAAAGAATATTATCCCTGACAAATCCAGGCTAAACACCGGTAAACTTCCCCAATATATTAAAACAGATCTTTTGAAAATCGAGTCTTTTTTTAAACCGATCCAGGTGGAAAATCCCCTTTTAAACGCATCAGAATTAAAAACATATATTGATAATTTCGGTCTTCTTTTTGAAAAAAAAATAGAAACCTTCCTAAAAGAGAACACCGGCTCCCCTTTAAAGCTTTCCGAACTGGATCTGCACAAACTAAAACCAAAAGATACAATTTTTAAAGAAGATATTAAACCCAGCTTAATCAGGATAAAGGAATACTTTACCGGTAAAACTCTGCAATTTAATCAATCTGAACAACAATATTTTTCAGCGCTTCTTAAATCGGTTGACAGTCTTTTATCCAATATTACTTATCAGCAGAATCAAATAATCAAGAAACATTTTAATCAAATTCCCCATAAAAACATAACCTATACCGGAACCATTGAAAATAAAATTCAATCTGAAGTATTCCACTCTGAAATCAACAAAAATATCAAGGGGCTGAGGATACATTTAAAAAATTTTATGGAAAAAGCGAATATAAAAGTTGAAAAAAATGTTTCTGAAGCCCTTTTAAAATTTATGGAGGCCTCAAAAACTCTAACCGATAAAGAAAGCGTAAATACTAACCCGATCAAAGATGTTATATTAAAAAAAATATCCCCTGATCTATTCATATTAAAAGATTTTTTTGTAAATAAAAAGAATCAGGACCTGGTGCTCAAATTTTTTAATATAAAAACCTTTGAAAGAGTTAAAGATACGCTAAACAGGCTTGATTCAAATATCGCTTCCTATCAAAACAAATCGACTGAAGCCCCCTCAACCCCAAAAAAATTTCATGCTTTTGTATACGACCTTCCTTTAACAAAAAATTTTAAAAGAGCGACTCTAAAAATTTACTATCCTGAAAAAAGGAGGGAAAAAACAAAGGAAGATTTTAAAATTTCTCTCCTTCTTGAAATGGACAGGATAGGAAATATCAGAACCGATTTTTTTTTCCACAAAATCAATAATAGTTTAAGTCTTACATTCTTTGTCCAGGACGAGGCTGTTAAACAATATTTTGAGGAAAACATAAATAATGTACACCAGCAAATAGCCCCTTTTTTCAGAGCATTAAATCTAAATGTTCTGATTTCCGAAGAAAAAATTGCTCAATTTGATACAGAGGAATATGCTCAATCTAATACAGAAGCATATGAAACAGTCAGCAGAAAGGTGAATATAACAGTTTGAAAAAATCTGAATCAAAAACAGCTGTGGCATTGAAGTATGATAAAAATCAGAACAATGCCCCCAAAGTAACGGCAAAAGGGAAAGGTCATGTTGCGGACAAAATTATAACACTGGCACAACAAAACAACATCCCCCTTTATAAAGACCAGGGACTGGTTCAGGTTCTTGAGGCCCTTGAATTAAATACTGAAATTCCCCCTGAACTCTACCGTGCAGTTGCAGAAGTACTGGCGTTTATCTACAAATTAAACTCATCTGTCAGGAATAAATAAATTATATCCGCAACTATATATGTTCAGATAATAAATTTCATAAAGCCAAATGGCTAAATTGAGCTATGGTGAAATTTAAAATACACTGGCTGTTTGAGCGCAGCGAGTTTCAGAGGTTTTTAAATTTTATTATAGCTCAGTCTATTGCTGAAATTCGGCCAGGCTCTGAAATTATTTATATGAACATCTATCAGCCAAATAGTTACTTTATATGAAAATGATAAATTGTGAATTAAAGAATTCTACTAATTTATAAAAGGCCATTAAACGCTATATCATTTTCATATTTTGTTGTGCCCGACAGGGCATGCTGGTTATATCCAATGTCATCCCTTATTATTTAAATCCTGGCATTTTTTATCATTCATGCTGCATGAACAGTCAGAGCCGCAGCAGGAACCAGCCTTGTACTTTTTAATAAAATTTTTAACAGCATAAAAAACAGCCACCCCTACTATGAGGATTACTATTAATATTTCCATATTTTTATCTCCTTAATACCCTAGTAAAGAACCAACCTGAAAAACAAGTACTGATAGGCCAAAAGCCAGGCTTGTATTAAAAATCATGGAAAATGCTCCCCATTTCCATGAACCGGACTCCCGCACGATGCAGACCACAGTAACAAAACAGGGTGCATAAAATATAGTAAAAATAATCAGGCTAAAAGCTGTCAGGGGACTCCACGCAGAACTTTTTGCAAGTGTTTTTGAAAGCGAATCTGTATCTTCCGGATCAACCTGCCCAAGGGAATATGCAGTTCCCAGGGTTGATACAACCACCTCTTTTGCAGCAAAGCCTCCAAGAAGTGCGATATTGGTACGCCAGTCAAAACCGGCCAGGCGTGTCATGGGTTCAAGGGTTCTTCCAAGACTCCCAGCAATTGAATTCTGCAGACCTGCCTCGGTCTCCTGAATATCTATTTCTAATAGCCGCTCCTTTAATTCCAAAGTTTCAGGAGAAAAATTATTGTCACCAGGGGCAATTTCTGCCGCATTTAAAGAAGCCGAAGCCATGAGAGCTTCTCTTTTTTCTTCAAACATCTTTAAGTCTGATTCAGAAAGGCCGGGGAAAGTCATCATTGCCCACAGCACAATTGAAATTGCCAGAATAACGGTTCCGGCTTTTTTTATATACTGCCAGGTTCTTTCCCAGGTATGCATAAAAATACCTTTGAAAGTGGGGAAACGATAGGGGGGAAGCTCCATGACAAAAGGGGTTGAGTCTTCCCTTATAATAGTGTTTCGCAAAAGTTTGGCAGCAAGCAAAGCCCCCAGCCAGGAAATCGCTGTGATAATAACCATAAGAAAGGCCTTGTGTGCAGAAAAAAATGCAGCAATTAAAAGGGCAAAGACTGGAAGCTTGGCTCCGCAGTTCATAAAAGGTACAGTCAAAAGGGTCGCAAGCCTTTCTTTTGGTGATTTAATTGTCCGGGTTGCCATGACTCCTGGAACCGCGCACCCCCCGGCAATACCGCCGGATACAATAAAGGGCATCACAGAGCTGCCGTGGAGTCCAAAGGATCTAAATACCCTGTCGAGCATATAGGCCACACGTGCCAGATAACCGGAGTCTTCCAAAATAGAAATCCCGAAAAACATAAACATAATAAGTGGAACAAACCCTAAAACACCGCCGACACCGTCGATAACACCCGATAAAACAAGGGATTTTAAGTGACCATCCGGCAGATGCCCCTGGACAAATGCTCCAAGACGGCCAAAAAAAAATTCAAACCAGCCCACCGGCATTTCACTGTAATTAAATGTAAACTGATAAAGTGCCAGGATAACCCCAATCATAATTATTGGACCGAGAAAACGGTTTGTTACAACCTGGTCAATTTTATCTGATGCGTACAGCCTGTCAATATCATAATCGCACTTTAAAACCCCTTGTTTCATAATCGATTTTATATATCCGTAACGGTGATCAGCAATAACAGCTTCTGGGTAAGTATCAAGGGTTTTTTTCAGATGAACAGATACTTTCTTTACAATCTCTTCGATTTCTTTTGAAAAAACAGGATTTTCCTTTTGTCCAAGTTTGATGATCTGTTTATCACTTTCCAGATACTTTAAAGCTGTCCACCTGGGAGTATATCTTTTATTTAAAAAATCATTTACCTTTATTTTTTTTTCAATTTCATCAAGTGCATCATCAATATCGTTCCCATAGGATATGGCAAAATCAGGGGCTTTTTTTATTTTAATATTATCGGCAACAGCTTCCATAAGCTCCTGCTTTCCCACCCCCCTCCGGGCGATTGTAGGTATTACAGGAATCCCTAACAGCTCGGAAAGTTTTACAATATTTATATCAATTCCACGGGTTTTGGCCACATCAACCATGTTCAGGGCGATACACAGGGGGATACCCATCTCCATAAACTGGAGGGAGAGATAAAGATTACGCTGGAGATTCGAAGCATCAACAATGTTAATAACCATACCCGGCTTTTCATTAACAAGAAAATCCCTTGCAACGACTTCCTCCAGGGAATAAGCAGTGAGGGAATAGGTCCCCGGCAAATCGACTATTTCGAATCTATTCCCATTATGAGTATAAGTCCCCTTTTTTTTTTCAACAGTAACTCCGGGATAATTCCCCACATGCTGTCTTGCCCCGGTCAGTTCATTAAAGAGGGTGGTCTTGCCGGAATTTGGATTCCCGGCTAAGGCGATTATTTCATCCATTTTTACTATACCTCTATCTCTATATAGTCTGCTTCACTGTTTCGAAGGGTGAGGGTAAAGCCCAGGAGACGCAAAGCTACAGGATCACGCAGGGGCGCCCTCCCCTGTATTTTGATCTGAGTCCCTGGAACAATACCCATATCACGAATTCTTCGGCCCAGTTCACCCTTAGTCTTTATAGCCGACACTGTTCCAGTGTCATTTTTTTTCATTTCCCGCAAATTTATGATAGCCATCTATTTTACTCCCTCCTAATGATATTTATCTAACTTGATAATTTTTTATATATTATATATGTTATATGCACCTAACTTTTATATTTGTCAATATAAAACATTGGGTGATCTCGTTGCAATAGACGTGCTTAACATGCGTGGAGTATAAGTAAAAAAAGATTCCTGCAGACAGGCAGAAAAATCGAATGCTGTTAAGCTTAACAGCTAAGGACGGAAATAAAATAAGTTGAGCAGAAATAGCGCAGGATTTTGGCCCATATACAAGGCGCATTAAAGGTTGCATACTATACGTATTCGGCCTTTGATGCAACGAAGTAGACGGGCCGAAAGACAAGCTATTCCGTTCAACTTATAAAATTTTCGTTCCTAAAGTTTTATTTGCTTAAAATCAGTTATATATATAAGGGAAGAATAAGTGCTCAGCTAATAAATTTCATACAGCCAGATGTTAGAATTGAGCTATGGTGCAATTTAAAAAGCTCTGGCTGTTTGAGCGTAGCGAGTTTAAGAGGTTTTTATGAAAAATTTAATTAAAAAAGTATTAATGGTTTCAGGTATAATTATTATCGCAGTACTATTTAACAGCAACGCTGCTGCAGGAGATGGCCATTCACACACAGAAAAGCATAAAACAGATTCAACCATGGCAGCCGATTTTAAAAAAAACTATCCTTTGGATACATGCGTTGTTTCCGGGCTGAAACTCGGAGCCATGGGGGCTCCTGTAATCTATATTTATAAAGATCAGGAAATAAGACTCTGCTGTAAGGGATGTCTTGAAACTGTTGAAAAAAATCCTGAAAAATATTTAAAAATTGTAAAAGATGCTTACAATGAAAAAAAGTAACAGGCTTTTTTTAGTGCTGCCAGTGATTTTTAGTATTTATATATTTTTGCCGGGATTTGCCCTGCCTGATAATGCTCCTGGAAAGAAGCCCCCAGTATTAAATAAAAATTCCACCCTGGCAGACTTCATCACATACGCAGCCGTTAATAACCCTGAGCTTGAGAGCTCTTATTATTCCTGGCAGGCCGCACTGGCTGAAATTGTTCAGGCTGGAGCCTTGCCGGATCCGATACTCTCATACAGTCATTATATCAGAGAGGTGGAAACAAAAACAGGACCCCAGAAAAACAGATTTGGCATTGCCCAGAGGCTCCCCTGGTATGGCAAACGTGGGCTAAAAAAGAATATCGCCCTTAAGAATGCTTTTGTAGCAGAAAATAAATTTAAGGCGAAAAAACAAAACCTGTTTTACAAGATTAAAAAGGTATGGTTTGAGCTTTATTATCTGGGGAAAGGATTAAACACGAGTCATGAAAGCCTGAAAATTCTGGAAGATTTAGAGAGCAGCGCCGAATACCGCTTTAAAACAGGAAGTCTCTCCCATGCCTCTTTAATCCGTCTGCATATTGAAAAGGAACAGCTTAAAAACAGAGCGGTCTCCCTTGAAGAACAAAAAAAATCTTTAATGATCAAATTCAATTCTTTGCTCAATCGGGATATTTATGAAGAAATTACAGTTCCTGTAAAGGTCTTGATTCCTGAGTTACCATATTCATTTGAAAAGCTTACCGATTTTATGAAAAAAAACAGTCCTGTTTTCGGTACTGTTGCAGAGGAAGAAAAAAAAGCCGAATTGTCAGTCAAACTGGCGCGCAAGCGCTATTATCCTGATATTAAGCTCGGGTTGGACTATATCCAGACAGATAATGGGGAAGGGAATATTTCAGAAAATGGTAAAGATCCTCTGATCGGCACACTTACATTAAATCTTCCCATATGGTTTAATAAGTATGCCGCAGCTGTAAATGAGGCAGAACAAAGACATGCGGCAGTCAAAAAAAAACAGGATTATATTAAAAATAATTTCATAGCTGATTTAAGAATGGCTTATTTTAACTTTACAGATTCCCTTAGAAAAATCGATCTTTACGAAAACAGCATTCTCCCCAATGCCAAAGAGATCCTCTCTGTACTCCAGGCCACTTTCATAGCGGGGAGTGCTGATTTTGAACAACTTCTTGATGCCCGACAGCTTTGTCTCAAACTCAGTCTGGAATATGAGAGAGCGTATACGGATTCCCGGTTATACCTTGCCGAGTTGAGCCGGCTTACAGGAATGGATTTAACCCAGCCAGAGGGATTTTAAAATAAGAAGAATGATAATAACTATTCAGCGTCGCTAATTTAAGAGGCACAGGAGGTAAAAATGAAATACCTTAATAAAAAAAATATTATTATCCTGGTGGCTCTTCTGCTGCTTGCTGTATGCACAGGTTATTTTATTAAAAAAAAAGGTACCTGGAACCATGGCCATGAAAATGTTTTTCAGATTCAGGATGAAAAAAAAGTATGGACATGCTCCATGCATCCCCACATAAAGCTTCCTGAGCCAGGCCTGTGTCCCATATGTAATATGCCTTTGATACCACTTGAGGGTGCTGATGGGAGTGATGACATCCATGATCACTCAATCTACCTTTCTCCTTATGCTGAAAAACTTGCGGAAATCAGAACAAAAAAAGTTGTACGCAGACCCGTGGAAAAAGAGATTAGAATAACAGGTAAAATAGCTTTTGATGAAACACGGGTAAAACATATTGCAGCGTGGGTCCCCGGAAGAATTGACAGGCTCTTCATCGATTTTACAGGGATGCGGGTAAACCCCGGAGATCATCTTTTTTCCATCTACAGCCCTGAACTCTATTCAGCACAGGAAGAGCTTATCCAGGCATACCAACACCTTACTGCCCGAAGAAAAAAAGGTTCTCCCAACCTTATTAAGCAGGCGGAAAACATATATCAGGCGGTTAAGGAGAAGTTAAGACTGTGGGGGCTCACAAGTGAGCAAATAAATAAAATTGAAAAACAATCAGACCCGGAAGATCATATAACCATATATGCCCCCACAGGCGGAATTATTATCCACAGAGATGTTGCTGAAGGGTCCTATGTAAAAATAGGAGCTAAAATCTGCACCATAGCCGACCTTTCCCATGTATGGGTTCTCCTTGATGCCTATGAATCTGATATCTCCTGGCTTACCATGAGACAAAAAATTGAATTTTGGACAAAAGCCTATCCAGGTGAAAAATTCTATGGGGAAATCAGCTTTATTGAGCCTGTTCTTGATCCAACCACCCGAACCATAAAAGTAAGACTCAAGGCGGAAAATATAGACAACCGCTTAAAGCCGGAGATGTATGTCAGTGCCCTGGCAAAAGTCCCCCTTGCAGGAGACGGTCTCCCCATCCCTGAAAACCTTTCCGGAAAATGGACATGCCCCATGCACCCTGAAATTGTTAACAAGATTAAAGGAAGGTGCAGATTATGCACCATGGCCTTGATTCAAATTAAATCCAAAAATGACTCAAGGAATTTTTTTTATGAATACCCCCTTGTAATTCCCCGTACAGCCCCTCTTATTACGGGAAACAGGGGGATGGTATTCCTGGCGGTACCTGGAAAAAAGGGGCATTATAAAGGGCGAGAAATTATCCTTGGGACAAGGGCTGGGGAGTATTATGTGGTAAAAAAAGGGTTAATGGAAGGGGACGAAGTTGTTGTTAATGGTAATTTCAAAATAGACAGTTCACTTCAGCTTCTTGGGAAGCCCAGCATGATGAGCATTGAGAATACTAATGCTGAAACAACTGATTCAGCAAAAAAAAATCGGCTTCAGACGCTCATGGAGGCCTATGCAGATCTTCATCATACACTTTCAAGGGATGATTTTGAAGGATTTAAAAAAAGTGCATCAAATATATTACTATTTTTATTGAAAAATACAGATGAACTCAGTGCAAAATATCCTGCTTTTAAAGGATGGACTCCGCTTTTAAAAGAGGCAAAAGATCTATCCAATGCAAAGGATATTAAGGCGGCACGCAATGGATTTAATCCCCTGTCGGAAAGATTAATTACCTTCTACTCAAAAGGGGGCAATGGTGATCTCCCCGACTCTTTATATGTATTCCGCTGCCCCATGGCTTTTAGCTTTAAAGGGGCAAAGTGGCTGCAGAGCAAAAAAGGAACAGAAAATCCATATTTCGGATCGAGCATGTTCTCCTGCGGAACAATTGTAGATACCATTGAGCCCTCAACAGATAAAACAGAGGAAGGAGAATGAATTCTGTTAATCATTATAATACACCCCCTTATAATACGCCCCCTTCAATATTAAACAGGATCATCCGTTTTTGTCTGACGCGGAAAATAATTATTTTTCTTTTCCTTTTGGCAGTTATTAGCTGGGGCATTATAGTGGCGCCTTTTGACTGGAATACCGGGTGGCTGCCCCGCAGGCCCATACCTGTGGATGCTATTCCTGATATCGGTGAAAATCAGCAGATTGTTTTTACCAGATGGACAGGACGTTCTCCCAAAGATGTTGAAGACCAGGTCACATATCCACTGACAGTCTCTCTTTTAGGTGTTCCAGGTGTAAAAGCCGTAAGAAGCTCCTCCATGTTCGGATTTTCCTCAATTTATGTGATCTTTAATGAAGATGTGGAATTTTACTGGTCCCGCTCCAGAATTCTTGAAAAACTCAATTCCCTGTCACCTGGCACCCTCCCCGATGGAGTAGTTCCAAAGCTGGGGCCCGATGCCACCCCCCTTGGACAGGTCTTCTGGTATACCCTGGAGGGGAGAGATGAAAAGGGGAACCCCACAGGAGGCTGGGACCTTAATGAACTCAGAAGTATACAGGACTGGTATGTCAAATATCAGTTAATGGCTGTTTCAGGAGTAAGTGAGGTCGCATCTGTGGGGGGGTTTGTTAAGGAGTACCAGATAGATGTGGACCCTGATGCCCTCCAGGCATTTAATATTAAACTGGTCGATCTGTTTGCTGCTGTTAAAAACTCAAACAGGGATGTGGGCGCCCGCACAATTGAGATAAACCGTGTTGAATACGTCATAAGGGGGCGCGGATTTATCACATCACTGGAGGATATCGAAGATACGGTTATCAAGGTTAATAAAGGTGTCCCCGTATATATTAAGAATATTGCCCATGTGACCACAGGCCCTGCACTCCGCAGAGGTGCCCTGGATAAAGAAGGGGCTGAAGTCGTGGGGGGTGTGGTGGTGGTTCGTTACGGAGAAAATCCCCTGGAGACAATCAAAAATATTAAAAAAAAAATAAAGGAGATCTCCCCTGGGCTACCCTCCAGAAAACTTAAAAACGGTACTAAAAGCAGTGTAAGAATTATTCCTTTTTATGACCGTACAGGATTAATCCATGAAACATTAAATACCCTTAACCGCGCACTCACTGAAGAGATTATGATTACTGTCCTTGTGGTGCTGCTCATGGTTCTTCATTTTAGAAGCGCATTAATTATCTCTTCAATGATTCCCCTTGCAGTCCTTATCTGTTTCATAGCAATGAAACTTTTTAAAGTGGATGCCAACATTGTTGCCCTTTCCGGTATAGCCATAGCCATTGGTACCATTGTAGACATGGGTATAGTCATGTGCGAAAATATCTTAAAAAAACTTAAGGCTGCCAAGGAAGAGGAGAACCGGCTTGAAATTGTATATGCTGCGTCATGCGAAGTTGGAAGCGCAGTTATAACCGCTGTTTTAACAACTGTTGTAAGTTTTTTACCGATCTTTGCCATGGAGGCTGCTGAAGGGAAACTTTTTAAGCCCCTGGCGTTCACAAAAACATTTACCCTTATAGGCGCAGTAATCATTACCATAGCCGTAATCCCTCCAGCTGCTCACCTTCTCCTCGGGACAAAATATAAGGAGAATAAGAATAGATATATACCGGCATTTCTCTTTTTAAGCTGCGGTGGAGCATCCTTTTATTATATGAAATGGTGGCCGGCGGTACTTTTTATTTTTGCTGGAATATACTCTATTTATGAGACCAGGTTAACGGATCATACAAAAAAAATAATATCACAAACAGGGCTTGCCTTTGTAGTGATCTATACCATGTTACAACTTGCGTCTCACTGGCTCCCCCTTGGTCCGGAAAAAGGAATTTTTGTAAATTTAATTTTTATAGCCTTTTTTATCGGGGGACTCATATCATTATTTTATGCGTTTATGAAGTATTATGAGATACTTTTAAGAACTTTTCTAAAATATAAAAAACAGTTCATGATTATTCCTGGTATTATTCTTTGCCTGGGCATTGCCATATGGCTGAATTTGTCAAAGGAATTCATGCCGCCCCTTGATGAGGGCTCTTTCCTTTATATGCCCACCACCATGCCCCATGCATCCATTGGTGAAGTTCTCGATATTCTTCGTAAACAGGATATGGCGATTAAAAATATACCAGAGGTTGAAACAGCAGTGGGTAAACTAGGCAGAGCTGAAACTCCCCTTGATCCTGCGCCTGTCTCAATGATCGAAACAGTTATTAATTACAAACCTGAATATCTTCTTGATGAATCCCATAAAAGGATGACATTTAGTTTTAAAAAAAATGACAGGGATTTTTTTCGGGATATTAAGGGAAATCCTGTAAATGGCCCGGACAAAAAACCATATACTGTAAAAGGAAAGTTTTTACGGGACAATGAAAACCTGCTGATACCTGATAAAAATGGCAAGCCTTTCAGGTTATGGCGCCCTCCCCTTTTACCGAAACTTAACCCCGGCAGAAAAAAGTGGGAAGGTATTAACCATTCAGCAGATATATGGGATGAAATACTTGCAGCTGCCATGGTTCCTGGCACAACTTCCGCGCCCCGGCTTCAGCCCATTTCCGCAAGACTTGTGATGCTTCAAAGTGGTATGCGTGCACCCATGGGGATTAAAATTAAAGGGCCTGACATTGAAACAATAGAAGCAGTGGGCTTTGAATTTGAAAAACTGTTGAAAAAAGTACCCATGGTTAAGTCTTCAGCAGTGATTGCAGACAGAATTGTGGGAAAGCCATACCTTGAAATCGATATTAACAGAAAAGCGGCAGCAAGATATGGGATAAGTGTAAAAAACATCCAGGATGTTATTGAAGTGGCAATCGGGGGAAAACTTGTGACCATGACCGTTGAAGGAAGAGAACGGTATCCTGTAAGGGTAAGGTACATGCGGGAACGGCGAGATTCCCCTGATGCCATGGAAAATATATATGTGCCCTCACCTGACGGTAAGCAGATTCCCCTTAACCTGCTTTCGGAAATAAAATATATGCGCGGCCCCCAGGTTATTAAAAGTGAAGATACATTTCTCACAGGATATGTCCTTTTTGATAAAAAAAAGGGGGGGGCTGAAACCGACACAGTTAAACAGGCAGCAGAATATATTGACGAAAAAATAAAATCAGGAGAATTGAAAATCCCTGCTGGTGTCAGTTACAGCTTTGCGGGTAATTATGAAAATCAGATTCGTTCGGAAAAACGGCTTATGCTTCTCATCCCCCTTGCCCTTTTTACTATTTTTATAATCCTTTATCTGCAATTTGACTCCATGATTACAACAGCCATGATATTTTTTGGAATCATGGTGGCATGGTCAGGCGGTTTTATAATGATATGGTTTTATGGACTCCCCTGGTTTATGGATTTTAACCTCCTGGGAGTAAATATGCGGGATCTTTTCCAGATTCATCCGATAAATATGAGTGTGGCCATATGGGTTGGATTCCTTGCTCTTTTTGGAATCGCGACAGATGACGGCGTTATTATGGCCACATATCTTAATCAGAGTTTTACCAAAAACAATCCTGATTCCATTGAGAAAATAAGAGAATTAACGGTTCAGGCAGGCAAAAGGCGGGTGAGGCCCTGCTTAATGACATCTGCAACAACCATCTTAGCCCTTATACCCATATTAACTTCCACAGGAAGGGGGGCTGATATTATGATCCCCATGGCAATTCCCTCCTTTGGCGGCATGATTGTTGTTATGGTTACAATGTTTGTGGTACCGGTGTTATATTGCAGTGTTGCAGAGATGAAATGGAAATATTCAAAATAAATGGGGTCAAGTCCAATAAATGGGGGTCACGTCTACTATTGACCCATGAAATATAAAATATTATATATACAATATGTCACGTTCACTTCGAATAGAATATCCTGGAGCATGGATTTGATGGTCAGCTTTTCATGGGAAGGTACAAATCAATTCTTGTCTGTAATGACAGCCATCTTCTGCAATTGGTGAGATATATACATAAGAACCCGGTGAAAGCAGATAGAAAAAATACAAGACAGTATCAGCATGGGTGAATAGTAGACTTGACCCCTTTTTCCCCAACGCAAAAACTTATTAAACTCGCGCGGGCTCTGGATATGAGTATTGACGCACTGATAGGGTTATCTGATAATGGTGATAGTGACGCTTGCCGGGACATCAAACAGGGTCTTGCCAAAAAGCTGCGGCAGGCATCACAATTACCGCCACATGAGATTAAAACGCTGTCAACGTTTATTGACACGTTGATCATTAAACAGAGGGTCAACACAGATAATACAGGAGCACAACAAAATGAAGCTTAAAATTGTTTTAGAAAAAGGAATGGATGGTTATATTACGGCCTATTGTCCTGCCCTTAAGGGGTGTGTCACACAGGGCCGGACAGAGG
>Ga0190313_1001337_pt1 | contig 13357 bp, 3 predicted proteins | sample 4870071011_MG_FD_169989 | JGI IMG/M metagenome (GOLD analysis project Ga0190313, IMG submission 169989) | Hydrothermal vent sediment bacterial communities from Southern Trench, Guaymas Basin, Mexico - 4870-07-10-11_MG | ecosystem: Environmental > Aquatic > Marine > Hydrothermal vents > Sediment ...
AACCACGAAAGCTCTTGATACTTGAGAGAATTAGATCCTTATTATAAAATGCTCGTCTGTGGAATAGTACAGAAAAGTATATTTTTATATTAATATACTGTATTTTATAATTTAAGTACAGTAGAGTGTACATAATGATGAGAAATACCAACTTAATTAATGCGAAAATAATTGCAGTTTCAGTACCATTACTTACAATTTACATGCTACTTAATATGTATCTCGGAATTAACTTTGGTTGGGGATTTAGCTATAGTATCATCACATTAGCTATTGGATCAATGATTTTTAGGAAACATTATAAGAATAAAATGCATTTAATAACTGCTCTTCTATGCTTATCGATACTTACTTCTCCTTTTGGATTTTGGTGGCCACTTGCAATACTAGTGATTATACGACTTTTTGAACCCAATTCACTACCGACATGGGCTATTCCATCACTAGAAGTACTATTAAATGGAGTAAGTTCTGAATGGATTCTACCTATAATTTTTAATTTAGCATTCCTTGTTCTTGGAGTAGTTGCTGGTTTCTCGTTAGGATTGATTATTGCTGATGATTATTTGAAATACGACTTGCCTTATCCTCATCAGAAGGTTTTTGTAAATACTTTGAGAGCATTTGTGGGAGGAAATACTGAGTCGGGGTTAGTTTTAAAATTCCTTGTAATCGGAATAGTAATTGTTTTCATTCAATTTTCGCTTTCATTTCTCGGAGTTAACTTAATTTCATATGACTTCACACCCTTGCTTTTTGCAGGTGCATCATTTGCAATCTCGTTCAATTTGGGTTTACTAGCGATTGGATATATCATTCCTCCAAGAATTTCCGTAACCATGTTCGTTGCATCATTATTTACATATCTCGTGATAGGTCCGATTGCGGCATCATTTGGAATTTTTACACCAGGTATTACTGAATATGAAAATTGGAGTAAATTAGTCTTTAGTATAATGTTAATATTTGGTCTGGGCGCATTTTTATTAGGCGATGTTATAAGTATGCTTTTGAAAAAGATTATTAAAAGACATTCCTCCACGGTTTCGAAGGCAGAGTATAAAAGCGTGAGTTTAATTGACTATGTAAACCTCATTAAAAATGGTTTAAGAAGAAACAAATTCGTTTCGATAGTATTTATTAGCTCATTAATTGGACTAGCTTTGCTTTGTGTAGTTTTAAACATTTTTGGGATAAACATGTATTTGCAGATTCTCCTTATTACATATCTTCTCATTGCCTCAGTCATCATTGATTCCTATCTTATTGCTAAAATGAATTTCGAAACTGGAATAAGTTCAGGAATGCACCATTTTCTCCTGTATACGATTCCCGTTTTTGTAGCCGGTTGTAGAAAATATCTTGGATACATCTATCCGCCTACGATTTCGTGGGATACAACTTACATTCTTAGCGAATTTAAAATTGGAGATATGCTTAAGGTGAACAGAAAAACGATTTTGTTAGCAATTATAATAAACACCCTATTGAGTATTCTCTTGTCAATAGTATTGTTCCTAATCATATGGTATGGCATTGGCTTTCCAAGTCAGACCATGCCAGCGGTCAACGTGCTCTTAACATATAGTATCTTTAGAGCACTCGTAAATGGAACCTTGCCCATAGCACCTAAAATATCACTAGAACTCACAATATTATTGTTTTTCTTAGGAGGAATAATAGCTTCAATTTTCTCTTTGTTAGGAGTAAGTGTGACAGGATTCGCTATTGGAGTATTAATGCCACCATCGATGACTTTTATGTTTGGAATCGGAGGACTACTAAGAATATTTTCTGATTATAAGTTTGGAAAAGACTGGTTTAACAAAAGAGGACAATATGTTGCTTCAGGATTTATGGCGGGAGCACTAACTACATTCATAATATTGTCAATAGTGTTTCGTATTTTGTCTCTCATTTAAATTAGAATGATTAATAATCATCAACTTTTATAGGAAAGCGATTACCACGAATTCAATAGCTTTTTCAAGATTTTCTTAGCATATTAAAACAAAACTGATAGTATTTTGAAGTTTCTAGAAAATACGTTAGTTTGTTATTTACTCCGAATCATTTCATCGGTGTCATGGCTATTGGATCTATCTCTCGAATTAGTAAGAGTAAATGAGTTCCAATTTCTCCAGGGCGAACTGAACGATTCACATATGTTAAGATCGGCCTTAATTCGTTATAATACTCTCTAGCCACACTTATTACTTCACCAACTTCAATATGTTCTTTAATATCCGCATCAACAATGCTTCTAATGGAATTTGCTAAATTCTTGATGCTATTTAATCTCTTCTCTCGTATTTTTGAAATTGCTTCATCCGATGAAATCTCCATACTTTTAGCTAATGATGCAACCTCAGAACTCTCAATTACTGATAAAAGATGAATTTCTCCCTCTCCACAAATTGATAGAGCTAATTCTACATTTGGATACTTGAGCTCTCTAAATGATATCAAAACAAGCGCTCTGTCTAAATATTCTTCGGTTATCTCTGTTTTATCAACGAAGATTATTGGAATATCGTGGTCCTCATCGGCGATTCTTTCGGCAAACCAACTGTAAGTTCTTTGCTCCTCTTTTAATCGATATTTTTTGGACATTACTATTAGTTGACATTGATTCTCTTTTGCCCAGTTTAAAAATGATTTAACTGCATTCTCGTCTGAGCTAGATATAACTTCTGATTTCTCTACATGAATACCTGCGTCCTCTAGATATTTGATCATTGATGCCATTTTCTCGTTTAGTATATCCACGTTTTCGCCTTTGAGAGCTAAGGAACACACACATACTGCCGCCCTCAATCGCTTTGCCAAATTTATCGCTGAGTTTAATACAATCTCATTATTGTTTAATGGATTGACAAGTACAGCTATATTCTTGATGGAAAATACTCTTAGTAAGTATCGCTTTTTCTCAATCATTTCCTTTGCTTTTTCAAGTTCTTCTGTTACTTTTTCACGAACTACTTCTTTCTTCTTTTCAATAATTTTCTCAAGCCCCACCTCTTTACACCATGAGTCTGTGATGAATAATCTAATTTTGAAATTATTCTTTAATTCACTATATGAAGAATTACCCTTAACCGAAATAAAAATGTTGAGAAAATATCGTCATAATATGGAAGAAAGCATTTTGTCTTGCAGTATTCTGCGATATTTTCCAAAAAACCTTGACACATACTCTTCAGCCTTCTTCAAGTCTTTGGGTGTATCAATATCAATCCAAAAAGCTCCCTTAATGTCAAAGGCCCTAAATTCAAATCCATTCTTAATCATCAATAATACTACTTCTGAAAGAGATGCTTTGCCTCTATACATAGCTTTCTTTATGAAATGAAGCACGCTTCTATCAAGCACAAATGCACCAATATCAATGGCATTAAACTGTTTAATTTTCTTTCCAATTGATTTTATAATGCCATTTAATACGAGAACTTTAGTTGCCTCTTCAATATCAACTGCTGGATTTGGTTGCGAATCGACTCCCATCGTGAAAGAAGTCTGCTCAAGCATTTTTTCAATAATTTTTATTGAATAAAAATGATCGGACATTAACACTAGAAATTCTTCCTTAAGATGCCTTGATGCTGCAAGAATTGACACTGCGTTTTCGTATTTTGCATAAAAGCGATTAAATACAAACCTTAGTTTTATTCGATTTCTCCAGTGATTTAATGCTCTTTTTATCTTATAACCCATCCACCCTGTTACTACTATGATGTCGTTAATACCAAGATATTCAAGAGTACTTAATGTCCACTCAATTATAGGAACGCCTAATAATCTAGTTAGGCACTTTGGTTTGTCTCTAGTAAGTAGTCTCATCCTGGTACCTCTACCTGCCGCCAGAATTACTGTTTGTTCCACCATACCTAACACCTCGAGGATTATCAAGAAAGATAATGTAGAGAATTGATTTATTATTTAAGATTCAGCAAAATTTTTCATCAAATAGTTTAAGGGATGCTCTTCACCAATGAATCATGGTGAAATCGTATAAATATATTTTTTAATATTCTGAAAAGAAAGTGTGAGTTGAAACTTTACAATCATTTGCACATTTGAAGATAGAGCCTAGAAGATAAAAGATGGGCTTTTGGAAAGTAAGGCTAACGAAGAAGAAAATCATTGGATTAGCCATTATTATTCTTGTAATAAACGGTCTTGTAAACATCGTTCCTACTCTTGGATTAGCTCAATGCGAATGGTCTGTAATGTATTTTGAGTTCAAAGGAAATGATGGACAATATGCTCATTTGAGTGTTCTTCTTTTTGCACACAATCCAACATGGATTCCGATAAAGATACCAAAAATATACTTCGAAATAAAGGATCCAGAAAAAGGAGAATACGCAGGTAAGGGAGAATTTGGGCCGATTGATATACCTTCCGGAGGAGATGCTATAGTTCCCGTCAAGATCGATCTTGCAAATAATGATGCAGGAGCAAGATTAATAAGATACATTGCTACATATCGTAGATTTGATGGAAAAATTCGAGTACATTATCCAATAACATTTTTTGGACTCTTTCCAATTACTTATGCTGTCATTGAAATTGATGCTAGCAAATTCGTGCCACAAAGCCAGATAGAAAGCTACTCGCAAATAATGATACCCACACCAAATGTGGATAAAGTGATTTTAGCAAGAGAAACAGATGAGTATGCAGATGCTCTTGTCAAGGTTTCTGGTGTTTTACCTCCATTATATTCACGTGTCGGTGAAATAAAGTTCCATGAAATGAACTTCGATTTGCTTGTTCCTCAGCATCTATTTCATATTGAAGCAAAACCATTTTCTATAAAAAATAGTAAATATAATGCAACATTTGTTTTTAGGATATATAAGCGAGGAGGATTAGCTGATTTCATCAAGAAGTATGTCGAAACTGGAGAAATTGAAGGAAAAGTCATAGGAAAAATTTCTTTAACAATTTTCGGTATTTATGTTCCTGACATAGAAATCATTGGAGACATCAACGAATACGCAAGTACACTATCCCTTGATACAATGATTAAAGGTGGTGGAGTCTATTCAACTGTTGGAGATATTCTTTCATCAGCAATTGAAAAAATGGACATAACGTACGATGAATACTACACAGAAAACAATACAGAGATTCATGTTTTTAAAGTCAATGCGATAATAAGGAACTCATATAACTGGACTTACGGTTTTGGAAATATGGATCTCTCACTTGTGAGACACAATCAAACAATAATCAGAATTACCAGCAAAGGACGAGTTATTTTGGAAAAGAATAAGCCAGCGTCAGCACATATTACCGTGTACTTTTATAAAAGTCAAGAACTATACGAATTTCTACGAAAGTATTTGTATGAAAATGTACTGGATGCTAACCTTTCTGGCACGCTTGACGTATATCTACTCGGTCTCTGGTTCGAGAAACTCAATACATCCAGCCCTCTTGCACAGCAATTTGGAACTAGTAGTCTTCAATCATTCACAGGATTTATGCCCACGAGTACAATAGAAACTCTCGGTGGTATTTCTGCCGAAAATGTCACAATTCAAGATTATAACATAAAGCAATTACCAGATCGAAATAGGATTAGAATTAAAGCAAATGTCACATACATTTACCCACAATATCCATTGAGAATTTCTGATATAAATCTGAATATTCTTTACAATGGAACAGTAGTAGGAGAAATAAAAATTCCGGAAATTAACTTAGAAAATCCAAATCCAGTACGAAATATTTCACTCACCATTGATCTATTTACTAATAGCAAGGCAATTAGTGACTTTCTTTATGCATATGTATCTGGAGAGAATTTAGATCAGATAACACTGACAGGTAGTTTTGATTTAGATTTCTTAGGATATCATTTTAGTGCAGTTCCAATAAAACTTGAAGGCTCGTCATTAGTCTCATTTAATTACAGTGAAGTTGTTTCTTATGATATGTTGAGCAATCTCGTTTATGCTTATGATGTAAGATACATTGGAAGTGGAATAGAGAATGGGATACAGTATCATGAATTGCTAGTGAAATGGACATTTGTTAACATTTTTGATTCAGAAGTTGCAATAAATGAGCTTAATGTAGATACATATGTCAATGTTGATAATCAATTAAAGAGATTTGGAAAAGTTTACATTAATACTCCTGTAATCGCTCCGCCTCGAGAAAAAATAAATGGATCTGCCGTGATAAGGTTATATAGCACTTCTGCTCTTAAAGAGTTCATTAAAGATGCATTAGTTGGGAATACTACAATATTCATTGATGGAATAATCGATTTATCCATTGGAGGAATCGAAATAAATGATGTAAACGTTAAATCAGATTTCGTATTTTCCTTACTTGATAGCATAGAAACATACTTAAATGCAAGTGGTGGTGCTCCAGGAGTTGTTCAGTATACCCCCGTAAGTGTAAATGTAATAAGTGAAGAAAAAGATCGTGTAGTGCTGTTTGTTATCGCTACGACAAATCTTACCTTTCCAGTCACTATTTACAATATGACCATAAGCATCTTGTCTGAAAGCAAACAAAAATTGGTAACAATACAACTCGCTCGAGAGCTATCTGGCTACGGTTCTGTTAATGGATGTTTCATAGTAACTTTATACAATTCTACTGAAGACTTCGAGGAATTTATTAGTGCTATGGCATACGGAAAGCAATTTGTAGGACTCGTACAAACTTATTTAGACATTAAGATATTCGGTGTAAGAATACCAAATATTCAATTAGAATTAGAAATGCCACTCTCCGCCGGCGATGTTCAAACACAAGTTATCAGTTTCTTAAAGGTGACCGAACTATTTAGGATTACTAGAATTGGTCGAGCTGAAAAGATTACATATTTTATTGATAATCAAGCGTACGACGCATATATGTTCCCAGTCAGTGTTGAAATATTTAATCCGTGGAATCTAACAATTCGTTTCTCAAATATGACTTTCAATATTTACAAGGAGGATCAATTAGTCTTAATAGGACGAATAGAAGGCTTGCATACGCTAGAAATAAACACTACAATGCAATTAAATGTGACAATTATATTATTAAAACATGAAAAAACAAGGGAATTCTTGCAAGAGCTAATTGGTGAAAGAAAAGTTAACATTACAACAAAGGGAAGCATTAATATATGGATTTTCGGTATTGAACTGAAAAATGTAACCTTTGAGAAAGTATTCCTTATAGATTTAAGCCAAGAAATAGGCGTAACCTCCTATGCCGATGTCCAATCAATTGCAAATTGGAATGTGCAGAATATTAACATCGTTGGAGAAACTAACGAATACGGAATCATTGACATTGAGACCCAAGTTCAGAGTTATATAATGGATGTAACAATATACAACATGACAGTTTATGTTTATCTTTCAAAAGATACGACTCGATATGTAGATACGCCCATTGCTATGTTAACATTAAGGAATATTGCAAGGCTCTCCCCCGATACTCCAGCAAATGTGTCAACAAGGTTTTTGATTTTCAAAAATGCTAGCGAGAATCTGCGTAAGTTTATTCGAGAAGTACTTAGCTATGGAATTGTCGATGTTGAAGTAAATGGTACAATCTTAGTAAACATTTTCGAGTTTAACTTGACGATTCCATTAAAGCGAGATAAGTTAACTTATAATATGAGTAGCGAAGATCTTGAATCTATAGGAGCCGGATTTACCGCTACGGGGGTAACAGAAAATGCAAAACTCATTTACTTTGAGCATGTTAGAGATGTTTACCTAAATGATGTATTAGCACATGAACTCAGACTGAATTACTCAGTATATAATGTTTACAATACAAGAATTGCAGTTAAAGGTAGATTTTACTTATTGTCCCATAATGAAGAAGCTATCATTGGTGAAATAAACAATTTGGTTTTACAACCAAAGTCATGGGTGAATTCTAGCATAACATTATGGCTACTTCATAAGAACGTAACAAGAGGTATATTAGATGAGCTATTTAAGAAAAAGATATTGAATTGTTCCGTAAAAAGCGAAGTAAACATTACCATATTTGGCATTGAACTTCCAATAAACATAACCCTTCCAATAATGCTTGATTTCAGTCAACAAGTAAGTGGTATGGGCACAACTGGTGAGGAAGCACTTCCTCTTCAATTCGTTAAGATGAGACTTATTAATGTGAACATTCTTGGTGAAAATGAAACATACGTATCTGTAGCACCTCTAGTAGAAATCTCTGGAATACCATTAAACATAACAATTCGTGAGATGAATGTTAACATTATGGTTGACAACACAACAGTAATGAAATTCCTAAACGACAAGCCATTAAGCATATCAAAGTATGGATGCAACATAAGTGTCCTTGTATTCTTTGTCAAAGGAGTCCCTGAATTACAAGAATTAATTCAAAGCATGCTTGAAAAGAACTACACGATTGTTAATGTAAGCGGAATTATTTCTATTGAACTCTTTGGCTGGGAATTCACTATACCGTTTGAACTGTATGATGTGAATTACTCGTCTGAAGAAGCTGTTGGTCCTATGGTTCCAATAGGTTTTGATAAAATAGTGAAATTATCATACATAAGGCAGGTAGGTGATAGAACACTAGAGATTTGCATTCAGATAAATAACATATTTAATACAACAATCGGTATCGGAAACACGAGTTTTTACGTTTCATATTTAGGAGAACAAATAATCGTAGGAAATATAACAGATTACTACTTAATAACACCAGATAATTCTACAGAAATTTGCATACTCCTTACGTTCTTGAATAAGCCAGAAACTCAGAAATTCCTAGAATATACGCTATCAAACATTGGATTGCCAAACATCAGTATTGCAGGCAGTGCTCTTATTACATTGTTTGGAGTAAACATTTCAGTCGATTTGAGTAAGTATTCACTCTCAACCATACCTACAAAAGAAGGAATATCTCAATACTATAGTCAAATAAACGAAATACTTCCTCAAATAACTTATGATGTAGTACAGGTAGAAGAATTTACGGATAGAGCAGAGGTAAGTGTGAATGTAACAGTAATTAATCCAAACTTGTTAGTATCTATATACAATCTTTCCTTCGAAGTAAAATATCAAGACCAAACCATGTTTTATGTCAATGTTGAGAAATCACAAATTTCGCTTGATCAAAACTCATCACTATTTGTTAAGGTAATATTTAGCAAAGCAGGCAATGAAGGCAAGTATGCATTACAAGAATTCATAGAAAAAATACTCGCAGGAGAAACTGTAAACATAAGCATCCTTGGTTGTGCCAACATAAGCTTCTTAGGCTTCAATTTGAATTTCACCATAAACATGACTTACATCGTCAATATTACTGACCTAGGCAGAGGCACTACTATACCTGTTTTGGCATATCGAGACTTGATTAACATAATGGAAATTAAGGAACTTGAGCCAATAACAATAGATGCTACAGTGGCGCATCCAATTTTGGTACGTCTCAATATAACGAATCCATTTGGACTTAATGTTACTGTCGGCAATCTGACTTTAAACGTTTTCTACAGAAATGCAGAAGTAGTGAGAGTTGCAATAAATGACTCCATTACAATTGCTGGTTATAGTTCAACGTTACTGAACATCACGATGTATGTTTTTGAGAAAGAAGAAACACATGAGTTCATTGAGGAAATTTTAATAAACAAGACTCTTAATGTTACTTTTGATGGATCATTTGATGTTGCATTTCTAGGTATTGTATTGGACAATATTTCTCTTGCAAAGTTTGCTTTTTACGACTTCGCAGAAGGAATCTCTGATATGAGTATTTATGAAAATATGTGGTACGACTTTGCAAGTTATACGATTGGAGAAACCTCAATATTGAAAGCAAACGAAGTCAATGATATTCCGACTATAATTGCAAAAGCGCGATTTGGTGATGTACCTATTTACCTTACTATCTATGAGATTGATATGAACATATCAACAGTTTATGGTCAAGTACTTTCATTATACGTTAAAGGCTTTAACGAAACATATGCAGTTATTGGCCCGGGTGTTATGGATTATTTAAATGCGACAATTAAAGTGTACAAGCAAAATACAGACGCATTGGAATATTTATTCACGAAATTCATGTCAACTGGAGAAATCTGTATTAATGCAACTATTCATGCAAGGATAAAGTTATTCAAGGACAGTAGCGATCTAATGCTGTTCGATGTTACATTCGATATACTTAATTACAAGGTGGTTATGCCAAAGGACAACATCAGCGTACAGATACCATCATTTGAGAACTTAGTTATGCTTACATGGATTAGAGAACGCGGAACAACCTACATGGGCGATCAACTAACACACATAATTGATATTGCTGTTGAGGTTAACAATCCATATGGTATAGGAATAACGATAGGAAATGTAACAATTGACGTTCTTCGTAATGGTATAAAGACAATAGTTATAGAAATACCAAAATCATATGAAATTCCAGCAAATTCGGCAACAACTATTAATGCAACAATATATATCATAGAAAATGCCAAAACACGTGAGTTGTTTGAAGAAATACTTGAAAACGGAACAATTACCGCAACAGTTAGAAGTACTCTTGATGTCGTAGTATTTGATGTCCACATAACGAACATTACGCTTGGCATAATAACACTCCAACAATTTGCAGCGAATATCAGTTCTATTACAATGCAAGAAAAACAATTTGCTCAAATTACATGCTATACTGTCACCATGTTAAACATAATAAGTGCTGAGCAACTAACTAACAAGACATATGTCTTGGCTCAAACTGAAATATCTAATGTCCCAATATATGCAACAATATACTCACTCAGCATCAATGTGAGTACACCATACGGATTAGTAACATCATTAAATGTATCTGGAAATGCTAGCCAAGAGTTCTCTATAGGACCGTTTGTTTCAACAGGCCTAAATATCTCAATGACTATATGGAATAATAGCAAAGGTCTTGAATATCTAATACGTAGTTTTCTCGATTACAATAAGGTGACAATGAATATATCCGTGATAGCAGATATTAAACTATTCAAGGATAGTACGAAATTATTCAGATTTAACGTATCAATGGAATTTACTAATTTAACAGTAGGAATCTCTGAGATAAGTGGTGCGACAACGAGAGTTGGTGTTGGAATTCCTTCAGTATCTAATCTGATCAAGATAATTGAAGCAAAAGAGCTCGCTCCAGACCAGCTTGCACCAGTAGATGATCCATATACAAACTGGATGGTACACCCAATATTCGTTTGCTTAAATGTTAGTAATCCCGTTGGAATTAATATAACGATTGGAAACACTACAATTTATGTGATGAAAGATTCTAAAGAAGTTGCTCGAGTAGTGATAAATGATACTATTCTTATACCCGCACATGGCTGGGCCATACTCAATGTCACAGTCTATGTTTTTGATCGTCAAATAACAAAAGAAGTAATAGAAGAAATAATAACAACTCAATCAGCAAATGTTTCAATAGATGGAACATTCGATCTTGAATTCCTAGGAGTACATCTTAGAAATATATCAATATCAAAATTAGCATTTGAAAGTATTGCCACACAATTAACTGAAACCGAAATGAACATGCAATTATGGGAGAACTTCATCGGTTATAGCCTTGGTCAAGTAGCAATATTAAATGCAACCGAAGTTGATGGACAAACATTAATTTCTGCTGAAACGGAAATCGGTAATATTCCAATATGCATCAAAATCATGCACCTTTCCATAAATGTTAGTACACCATATGGCTTTGCAGTTAGTTTAGAAATTTCGCCTCCAGAAGGAATTCCCGCCATTGAAATTGGCCCAGATTTGATGAGTAATGTAAGTATTTCATTAACTATATTCAATAGTAACAAGCAAGCAATTGAATACTTAATTAGCAATTTACTGGAAAACGGATCTGTTCTAATTAACGTATCAGTTTCAGCGTACTTTAGATTATTTAATCGAAGCTCTGACTATATGGAATTCCATCTTGATTTCAGTCTTAGTAACTTCCTACTAGAAATGGTAGTTTCGGAAACTGGATTTGCTATACCTGCATTTGACACAATATCTAACATTATCGAAATATATGAGATGGGTACTGCCTCCATTGATGGATACTTAGCACATGTAATATTCGCGCGAGTTAATGTTACCAACCCGTTTGGAATCAATGTAACCATAGGTAATCTCTCAATTGAAATCTGGAAGAATGGTGGAAAAGCGATAATCATTGAAATACCTGACAATTACACATTATCAGCATCTGGTTCTACAGCAATCAATGCAACAATCTACGTAATTGAAAATACATATACACGCACACTGATAGAAGAATCCGTTACAACACAACAACTTAATGTATCTATAATTGGAAAACTTGATGCTTCAATATTTGGTATAACTTTAAAGAATCTTACAATAAGAATGAACATCTCACAAGACGTATCACCGTCATCTACCGGTAGCACATCATTTGCTCTAATTCCAATTACCGATATAATCTCTTACAATGCAAGTAACATTGAAATATTGAATGCCCAGCAATTCGAAGATTACTCTGAAATTAAAGTAAAGACCTCCGCTGGTGATATTCCAATATATCTTACATTGTACTCAGCAGAAATAAATATAACAACGCCTTACGGGCTGGCGATTACAATATGCATCCTCAGCGAAGATGGAACACCTATTGAGCTTGGGCCTGAACTATTTGATGATACTAACGTAACAATTAAAGTCTGGCAAGTAAATAGAGATGCCGTTGACTACTTGCTCAATAATTTAGTAAATGGAAAAACAGTACATGTCACATTAGATATTCATGCACACTTCAAGTTATTCAATCAGAGCTCAAGCTTGATGGAATTTGATCTAACATTTAGAGTCCGTGGAGTAGAGCTCGGTGGAGAAGCAACAGGAATCTCGACTGAAGCCATACCTTTACCAGTAAATAACTTCGATCAATTCGTTAAATATGAGATTATTGACGTTACACAAGATGAGATTACTTACCATATTGATGGATATACAGCCTATAGAATAATAACTCGTCTTAACATAACTAATACATTTGGCATAGACTTCTCAATAAACAAGCTTAATATTAGTTTATACGAAGGAGAAACACGTGGAATAATTCTCGAAATAAGAGGCCCTTATGACTTAGGATACAATGAACCAACAACAATTGATGTATCAATTTACATATTAGACAATCCAGTTGCACACGATTTAATAGACGCAATGCTAATTTCGCGCATTGTTAATGCAACCGCAAAAGGAAATGCAAATATAACAATATTTGGTGTAAGCATAAGCGGAATATCCTTTACAATGAATCTATCCGATCAAATTACGCGAGATATAAT
>Ga0190313_1001338_pt1 | contig 13352 bp, 5 predicted proteins | sample 4870071011_MG_FD_169989 | JGI IMG/M metagenome (GOLD analysis project Ga0190313, IMG submission 169989) | Hydrothermal vent sediment bacterial communities from Southern Trench, Guaymas Basin, Mexico - 4870-07-10-11_MG | ecosystem: Environmental > Aquatic > Marine > Hydrothermal vents > Sediment ...
CTTAGATCCCATGTACTCTCCGCGAATAGCTGATACGCAACTCTCATCGATAGATCTCTCAAAGAGATCATCACTGATACCCAGGTGCACAACCCTTATGTTTCTTAGGTACTGAGGGCCGTGGATCTGCATTATCTTTCGTAGGAGGGATCTACTCGCTACAGTCACAAAATCTGAGTATTCCAATGCGTCTCTTTCCATCATCACGATTGTATTAAAAACACTTGGTGAGCTCGAAAACTCCCCTTTCTCAAGCTCAATCATTGACTCAAAAGCGTGGATTGTGGAGATGATAGCACTCTTGCATCCTAATTCGCGTAGAACTCTTGCCAAGCTGGGGACAACGAAGTGTCCATGGAGATGAATAACATCACAATGATCACATCCGATTCTATCAACAAGCTTGCTCGCGAACTCCGTGAGGCGTGATATCTCCTCCTCTTTTGTCCCATCAAAGGGAGTGCGAATACGATGCGAATCGCTTGTAAATATCCTAATAACTCTGACCCTAGCATCATTAAGATCCATGATTTCTTCTTCCTTTAGGTCACCTAAGCCGAACGTGTAGATGGTGACCTCATGTCTCTTCGCAAGTTCCCTGGCGAGGCTAACCACAGCTACTCCGCCACCACCAGTGATTATCGGGGGCCACTGAACACTGACAAAACATATCCTCATGCGGAGCACCAAAAATACAATAGTAAAAGTCCCAATATTTCTTTAAAACTTTTCGAAGATATTAGCTCTATGTTGTATCTCTAAAACCATATAGAGTTATCTTCGATAAGTCTTTCGAATCGAGGTACTAGGTGTTTCATTTTCCTTAATAAGGGGAATATATTTACAATTTCTGAACCGATGGAGTTGGTGTGAGCATTGAGGAAAGCAACTATCGTTATTCTAGTAATGTTACTAGTAGGTTTCATTGTAACAGGCACCCATACAAAGAAAAACGAAACAAAAATACAAACCAAGGCTTACAGTAGCAAAGGAGAACCGAAGCAGATAATAGCTACAGATCAGCAATGGGCATTAAAAACCATGGCAGGAGAGTATGTATCAATAACGAATCTCACTAGTGGCGGGAAGGCCTTCAAAGAAGCAATACTAAAAAATGTATCAGAAGAAAACTTAACAAATCCAGAAATATTCGCAATCGCAAAACACAAAAGCTTGGATCTATACGCAATTGCCGTCTATAACAGCTCAGATACAACCGTCGGCTCGATAGGGCTGTACATTCTCAACATGTCGACCATGAAGAGCTACTGGAAAAGCAAAAATTTTAGTGTAAGCATAGACTATTGTGGCAAAGTTGACCTACCTGCTGATGGCCTGAGCCCACAGTACCTTGTGGTCAAGGTTCTAGACGCATATTGGATTAATGATACAACCATAGTCATCGCATACGGAATTAATAGAACAGATGCGAATACGATCCTAGTATACACATTTTATTATAAGTATTCTGGGTCTCCTATAAACGGAACATTCACAACACCTGTAAAAATATTTGATTCTTACCTTTCAACGCCGATAACGAAAGATATTCATAGTCTTCGTTTGTTTGAATACAAAAATAATACTGTTGCGGCTCTCATCTTAGCGGATAATTATGTATTTGGAGATTCCCAATTTTCGTTTTATGGGATTATTCTTAATGATACTAACCCTGGCGCTTCGTACAACATATTTAGCTTGGGTACTTATACTGGGGATCCCTACTCGGCGTATATGAGCAATATCCTTGTGGATGATGAGAATAATTTCTATGTTGCGATGTCTGTTGCTAATCACTCGGTTGTCTACTACTGGGATGTTATTACTGGGCACACATTTTTGGTTAAGATAAATGAGTCTGCGATTAATAGTGATTCTGTTGACCCATACTTATACGAGGAGCTAACAACGTTCGATAATTTTGACTATGTTCCGCTGATGACCACGATAGACTGGATAAACAATAAGAGCAGTATAATATTCAGCGTTATCGCGTATGACGATGGCGACTACTACCTGTCGTACTTTGAGGATGATTTGACTTCCCTTGGGAAACCTGTCAATGATATTACCGTCGATACAAGCTACAATGATGCTAGGGACCCACTATTTGTAGATGAGAACATAACAGACAATAGGACTATGCTTTTCTGGTACGATGGTATTAATGAGACAATATACTCCCTCATACTGAGCTATGAGAATGGCTTCAATAGCAGAAAGAAGCATGCATGTTTAAATATAACGGATGGCTACATACGGTATGATGCCACTTGGGTACCCAGCCACAAGATTTTGATTATTAGGAATAACTCTAACTTGGCTTCGCTGGCGAATGATAGTGTTATTCTTGTATCACTAGCTAATTCGACTAAATCGGGAGGGCCACGTTCTTTGATCCTAACTGTAGGCCTAGAAGATTCCGACTATGATGCAGTTGGGGATGTTGAGGAACCATACTATGGGGGTAACATAACGAAAAATGATACTGATGGTGATCATATCCTCGATGGAAGCGAGCTCTACATATATGGTACGGCTCTTAATAATAGTGATACGGACAATGATTCGGCAAGCGACTATTATGAGATTAGAGGCGTTAGCATACCTGGTGTAGGCATAAGGCAAACAGATCCTCTCGATAATGATACCGATAATGATGGCCTGAAAGACGGAATCGAAATCTTCGGCAAGGTTATTAATACGCCTGCCGTAAAGAATGTTAGGTTCTATGCTGATCCATTGGATAATGATACTGATAACGACACACTCATAGATTCCGTAGAGATGGGCGGCCTTAATATCAGTGTCGAATATGCGAACTACTCTACTGTTTTCTACATATCATATTCTAATCCCGAGCTGGAGGATAGCGACGGAGATCAGCTTTTAGATGCACAGGAATACTCATTATTATCAGACCCGCTACTTAATGATACGGATATGGATAACCTCACAGACTATCTAGAGACTATCTTTGAGACTAATCTCATTAAAGCCGACACGGATCATGACTACTTAGTTGATTCCAAGGAGATCTACGGAGTAAACATAACGAATCCCCACACCGGCGAGATATACATCGTGAGGCCTGACCCTCTAGATAATGATAGTGATAACGATGGTTTCCTCGACGGTGAGGAAGTAAGGGGATTCAACCTAAGTATCCCCAACGTTTATGATCATGAAATAGTGCAGACCGATCCGATGGACAAAGATGGCGATAGGGATGGGCTCTCAGACTTCGAAGAAATCAATGGCTTGAACATATCTGGGCACATATTTGTTACGGATCCATGGGATCCAGATACGGATAATGATGGTCTCTCAGATATAAATGAGAAAGTTTATGGAACCAATCCACTCTCGAATGATACGGATTCTGATGGTCTTCTTGATGGTGATGAGGTGAATGGTATTTATGTTTCGGCAGTAAACAAAACTTACTGCACGGATCCGACACTTAACGATACTGATGGCGACAATATTACGGATTTCGACGAGATTAATGGAGTTTATGTTCCAGCTACTGGTAAGACTTACTATACCGATCCGACAGCAGCAGATTCGGATGGCGATGGATTTAGCGACTACGAGGAGGTGCAAGGTATATATGTTTCAGCTCTTGATAAGACCTATTATACCGATCCTACGAATCCTGATAGTGACGGTGATAATCTGGACGATTACGTAGAGGTAATGAAGTATAGTACAGACCCACTACTCAATGATACAGACTCCGACAATCTCAGTGATGGCCAAGAAGTGCTTGGATTGGAAATACCACACATAGGTGTGAAGAGGACAAACCCCACGTTGGTGGATACGGATGGTGATGGTCTCACCGATTTTCAGGAGTTTAGTGGTATATACACGCTTATAGGAATATTGTACTCAGATCCAACACTTATGGATACAGACTTCGATGGTTTAAGCGACTACATCGAGGTACATGGTTGGAACGTAACCTATACTCGCATCGGAGGCTATTCTAAGATAGTTATTCATGTCGTCTCATATCCAAACCGTACGGATTCGGATTATGAGGGTCTAAACGATTATCTCGAATACTACCACAAGAGTAACCCTATTGATCCAGATACCGATGATGATGGGTTAGATGACTATGTAGAGTACATACATAAAACGTATCTTACTGACCAAGATACTGATGATGATGGGTTAGATGACTATAAGGAGGTGTATGGGTTCTATGTCCCAGGAATAGGAAATGTCACAACTGACCCGCTTAATCCGGACACAGATGGTGATGGGCTAACAGACCTAAACGAGAGTAGAGGGTTCGATATAGAGGGTGTAGGTCAAGTTTATACAGATCCAACAAGAAAGGATACCGACCAAGACGGAATAAGCGACTACGAAGAAGTCTTCATAAGGCACACTAATCCGACAAATGCTGACTCAGATAACGATGGCTTGAGAGATTATGAGGAAATTTACAGATATGGAACAAACCCTGTTGATAATGATTCGGATGATGACAGTCTTAGTGACTACGATGAGATATTCGGCATAAATGTAAACGGTACAATTGTGAAAACGGATCCTATGAACCCAGATTCCGATGGCGATGGCTTGACCGATTACCAAGAAATAATGGGGTTTGATATTGAGGGAATAGGTCATAGATATACTAATCCAAACGATCCAGATACTGATGGTGACGCGTTGCTCGATCCAAATGAAATAGAAAATAAGACGGATCCCACGAACCCAGATTCGGATGGCGACGGCCTAAATGACTATCAAGAAGTTGTTGTCTATGGAACCGATCCACTGAAAGCCGATTCGGATGGTGATGGTCTAAGTGACTATGAGGAGATTAAAGTTAAACATACAAGTCCCCAATCAAGCGATACAGATAGGGATTTCCTCCCAGATAATCTAGATCCTTGGCCTCAGCTGAACAACTTTATAATCCTAGCTCTAATAGTGGTGTTGGTGGCGCTCTATGCTGCCTATAACTACGGCTTATTCAGGAATTGGAGAAGCGATATAGTTGCTTTCGGTCTATCAGATATCGGCGGTGTACCCATAGTTGTGGTCTCCAGGGGATTCAAAACAAAAATCGACCTCGGTTTAATAAGCTCTGGACTGCTAGGAATCCACGCATTGGTAAGTGAGATTGCTGGTAGGGAGCTTAAGAGTTTCACCTTGGCTGGTGAAGTACCGATATACATAGGCCGCGGAGAATATAGCATTGCTTGGGTCTTTCTGAAAAGGGTCTATCCCAGATTAGTAAAACAGCTGGATAGTCTACATAGGGAGATAGAGAGAACCTTCGAACATATTCTCCAAGAGTGGAGTGGAATAGAAGAAGAGGCCGAAGACATAAGGATATGGATAGCATCAAGGTTAAACATGCGAGTCGATAAGGAATCCATGGAAATACCATCGAATTTGGAAGAGGAGTTTGAAAAAGAATTCGGAACCAAATAAAGAGAACTGTCTATTTTTTGTATATTCAACTTTAAATACTCATAGTAAGTTTTATTTCTAAGACATCCTTTATATATAATTTATACCCTTCTTTTGTATAGATGCTCAGCTGAGGTAATTATGGTGGATATACTCTTTATTTTAAGCCTACTAATATTCGCATATAGTGCATTCTGGCTAGTAGTTTTTCTGGTCATAAAGAGGCGCACTGAGAAACCAATTGCGGTCTTCGATCTCAGGAAAACGGAGCGGTCAACCGCTGAGTTTGAAGCCACGGTCGGCCCCGCTGAGATTGAGACCATGGGCTTAGGACTAATAGCGCCACCTAAGACCGCTCGGGAAGCGGAAAGGAGGCTTATGATCAATGAAATTACTGAAAGAATATTCAAGGTTGATGTCGTGGAGAGCTATCCTAAATCTATTCGATGTGGACATGATGCTGTTATAGAACTTGATTTTATACCTTCCGGTTTAGGGGAAGAAGTAGAGGTGAAGCCTACCGAGGAGAGAAAGGTCGCTATAAACCAAATCGTCTTTACTTCTGATAGGGACAAAGTGAATATGAAAGTCAAATTGGTATCGAATTTCTTTAAGATAACACCGGAGGAGCAGACAATAGAGCTGAGAAAGGATACGCAACTCAAAAGACACTTAGAATACACAATACATGCTAAGTGCTACGAGCTCTCATTGAAAGGTCTTGCCCTCGCACTTAAGTTCTTTGTGTATCCCTGGGGTGCGATAAGAACCGTAAATATTATGGGGCTTGTCGACGGGATCACGGTTTTCAGTGACACCATGGATATACGTGTCTTCCCAGACATAGTGTTTATGGCTATATTTATAATATCTCTGATAGCTATGCTGATAAATCCACAGTCTCCAATCAGTATAAGTATCTCTCTGTGACCCAGCTGGCTCATCCTTTTTTGCATATTTTTTGATCCTTGTGGAAAAATCTAAAATCTAATACACTCTTTTTGATGAGTCTCATCAGATGGTTGTGTTCATACAGTAATCTCTGATATTCCGTCTTTGGCCGCAATTATTTAGGTTTTCTATCCTATCTGCAGGCGCGATTTGTGTTTCTGTGGTGTGTGAAAAAAGATTCGATATTTTACTGAGATTTTTAAGGTAATTCTATGGGATATCTAGGTGGCTTCTATGGGTAAGAAAGCTTCGATTCGTGTTAAAGACTTGGGTTGGGATAGTGAACTGTTTAGAATTCTCAAGATGGAAAGTGTGAAGATTAAGCGGAAAGATGGTAGATGGCTCCTCGAGGGGGAAGATTGGAGGGCAGATGTTATTGAGGGAAAAGACATAATTCTGGAGTATGTGAAAATGCCTGAGGTCGTTTCTGCATATCTGAGGGAGAAGGAGTATGGCTACGGTCCCGAAGAAAACATAGTTGGGCTTCTAAACGAAATAAATTCTCTTCCTCCACAGTATAGGGAGATGCCTCTTGCTATCTATATGCATGCTTGTCCAAATTGTGGGGGTGAAATAGATAGTATTCGTCTCTATTTGGGTGTTCCCTGTCAGAAATGTCTTAGGCTTAGCTTGCCTGAGATAGTTGATGCTAAGCACAAAATGAGTCGATTGGAGTTTCTGAGATATGTTGATAAGCATATAGATCACTCATGGGGTGACGGATTTAAGCGGCTTCTTAGATTGGAGGAGGAGCTGAGCAGTGTTGAGGAGATGTCCAAAAAGATCATAGGGAACAGGCTTTGGAGTGCTCAGAGGGCATGGGTAAAAAGGCTTGTGAAGGGCTTGAGCTTCTCAATAACAGCTCCCACCGGACTGGGTAAAAGCTATTTTGGTATGCTCTCCGCGATATACTTTGGGGTGAAGGGAAAGAAGACTCTCATTGTTGTGCCGACAGTAGCTCTTGTTGTGCACACTTTGAACAAACTTAGGGAGTACATTAAGAAGCTGGGAGTGGATCTTACGGTAATAGGGTATTATACTGGGATGAAGACGAAGGAAAAGAGGGATGCTGATGAGCGGTTAGAAAAGGGAGACTTCCATATACTTGTCCTAACATCTCAGGGTTTGTCCCGCAGATTCGAGAGGATGAAGCACCTCCGCTTTGACCTTATATTTGTCGATGATGTTGATGCCTTCCTAAAGTCGTCCAGAAACATAGACAGAGCACTTCTCCTTTTAGGCTTCAAAGAAGAACATATCGAGAGGGCGTTGGACATCGCGCGTAGACGTAGATACTTACCATTTATGAATGACGAGGAAAGATCGAAATTCCTGGAAGAAGCTAGAGAATTCTCACGGGAGATCGAGGAGTACCGCAAGAAGAATGGGGTTGGTCAGATAATAGTTGCTTCCGCTACTGGAACAGCGAGGGGGCTTCGGATACTCATCCTTCGCGAGCTTCTGAACTTCACAATAGGCTCATCAAGAGGTGGGCTTAGGAATATAGTTGATTCATACTACATCCCAGAACCTGGTGAGAAGAATGTGGTTGTGAACCTAGCCAAAAAATTGGGAGATGGAGGAATAATCTTTGTGTATAGAGTAAAAGAGGACCTAGTAAACCGTATAGTGATGGGACTAGAAAAAGCAGGATTCAAAGTTGGGGACACAACAAAGAGAGTTGACATCGCTGAGCTCATAGAGAAATTTTCTAGGGGCGAAATAGATATACTTATAGGCTCAGCCTCATACTATGGAAAGCTGGCACGTGGCTTAGACTTACCACATAGGGTAAGATATGCGATATTCGTTGGGGTTCCACACTTCAGGTTCTCGATCGAGATAGATGAGAGAAGCCACCCGATGAAGGGGTTCCTATTACTAAATGAGATTGTGGATCTAATCGAAGACCAAGCAAGGAGAACTCAAATACTTAGACTTCTAAACGAGTTTAAGAGGAGATACCTGCAACTAGACATAGCACGCAGAAACGAAGTTGCTCAAGCAGTAATTGAGGGAAAAGATCTAGAGAATGCATACCTACAGAGAATCAAGGAACTATGCGTAGAGCTACTGAAGACTACAGCCGAGCTTCTTAAAGATAGAGAGATCATAGACAAGCTTAAGAAGAGCGCGTTTGTTGGGGTGGAAGAGGTCGAAGGAAAACTATATGTGCTTATCCCTGACGCAAAGACATACATACAAGGATCAGGGAGAACCTCGCGTCTATACGCTGGGGGCATAACTAAGGGTCTCGCTGTTGTTGTTACTCGGAGAACAAAGTTGTTGAATGCGTTGATGAGTAGGACTCGCTGGTTCGTTGAGCGCATGGAGTGGCACAATTTCAGAGAGCTCGACTTAGATTCAATTTTACGTGAAATAGATCGTGATAGGGAAATAGTTAAAGCTCTGCAGCGGGGCGAGATACCCAAGGAATTCAAAGAGCTAACAAAATCCGCGCTCATGATTGTGGAATCACCAACAAAGGCAAGGACAATAGCGAAGTTCTTTGGTCGCCCTGCGCGGAGGATTAGGAATGGTACTCCCATATATGAGGTGACAACTGGTGACTATATGCTGAGTATAGTGGCTTCGAAGGGCCATATAATGGATCTGGTGCTGGCAGACTCTGATTTCTCTTCCATCGAAGAGTTAAGAAGATTCTTTGATGTTGAGAAATATCTATATGGAGTCAGAATAGTGGAGTGGAATGGAAAGAAGATATTCATACCAGAATTCGATGTGATAGGCATATGTATGGATTGTGGAGAGAAATTCACGGGGATCTACAATAAGTGTCCTAGATGTGGGAGTGAGAATGTGGTTTCCAGACACAGCGTTATTCAAGCGCTCAGAGACGCTGCGGAAGAAGTTGACGAAGTACTAATAGCTACTGATCCAGATGTTGAGGGGGAGAAGATAGGTTTCGACATAGCTCTCCTGTTGGCTCCGTATACTGGGGAGATAAAGCGGGTTGAGTATCACGCAGTGACGATATCTGAGATACGTAAGGCTCTGTCAAATCCAGAAAAAATAAACCTTAGAAGAGTCGAAGCTCAATTGGTAAGGAGAATTCTAGATAGGTGGGTTGGCTTTGCATATAGCCATCTACTATGGAAAGCAAAAAATGTTGCTGGGAGAAGAGCGACATACTCAGCGGGTAGGGTTCAAACACCGGTTCTTGGCTGGATAATAGAGAGGGCGAGGGAATTCCGAGAAAATCTGACTAAGGTTGTATTCGTAGAGCTGTCCAATGGTTATAGAGTAGAGTTTGAGATGGGGGATCTGCCCAAATCCTACTGGTTAGAGCTCAAAGGTAAGAGGGTAGAAGCAATAGTGAAGGAGAGAAGAGAAGAAGAGCTAAATCCACCTCCACCATATATCACAGCGGATGTTCTGAGGGATTTATCCAACATCCTACGCGTACCAACAGTTGAGATCATGAGAATACTGCAAGAGCTATTCGAGTCAGGTCTCATAACATATCACAGAACAGACTCCACCAGGGTGAGTCCGGAGGGGATAAACATTGCTAAGGAATATATAAAGAACACATTTGGTGACCTCACATTGTTCCAACCGAGATCTTGGAGCAAACCTGGAGAGGAGGGAACCCATGAGTGTATTCGCCCAACGATGCCCCTTACAGCAGACATGATTATAAGGATGCTCCAGACAGGCGAACTTATGATACCTATAAGGTTTACTAGAATGCACTATAGGGCCTATCAGCAGATATTCTCCAGGTTCATAGCCAGCCAAATGAAGCCTAGCAGGGTAGAGAAGATGCGACTAGAAATCGTTGTGGATAAGGAGAAGGGAATAAAAGCGGAGGTAGAAGGAATATCACGCATTGTGGAGGAGGGGTTCACAAAAGTTCTTCCATTACCAACACTACCTGACTTCAAAGATGTCAAGATAGCAAACATAGCAGTGACGCGGATAAGCAAGGTACCACTATACTCAGAGAGCGAGATAATAGAGAAGATGAAACGGGAGGGCATAGGTAGACCATCGACATACGCCCAGATATTAGACACACTATTCCGAAGACGTTATGTGGCTAGAAGTCTGAGGAAAGGCAAAGTGTTTCCTCTCAAGAAGGGCATAGATGCATACAACACATTGGTCAGGCTAATTGATAACTACTCAAAGATACTCGAGAAGACAAATAAGAAACTAGCGGTGAGCCTAAGGGACTTCATAAGGGTAAAGGGGACAAGAGAGCTTGAAGAGGAAATGGATAAGATAGAACAAGGAAAAATAGACTACCAGAAAGTATTATCCAGAATATATGACTTGCTAGGAATAATACTGAGAGAGCTCAAAGAATACTACATTGAAGTTCTACTACCCAACGTCGCGGAGGAAATCCAGAACTCTAAAACCATAAAGATTATTTCTACGCGGAAAAAGAGTAGATAGATTAATTAGAATTAGTTTATTATTTTTTGTTGCTTAGAGGAAGAAATATTGTGGTGTTTTTATTGGCTGGTGAATCTCCCTTTGTATTTGAGGGTGCTGTCCCGCCAGATAAGTTTTTCAATCGTCAAGAAGAAATAGAGTTTCTTGTCCGTAATTTACGTGCTAAAAAGAAAATGCTTCTATGTATCGTAGCACCATTGAAATATGGGAAAACCAGTTTAATGCGTCGTTATCACGAGATTCTCAGTAAATATCCCGACATAATTTCTATCTACATAAATCTTAAGAAGGTAAAGAACCCCATTATGTATATTATAGATAATTTAAGAGAGCATGAGATAGACCTAGCAAAGAAGTATGAGGAATCTGTTGGAAGAGAGGATCTTCTACCGCTGTTCGAAGAGCTTAACAATGCGCTTTCCAGAGAAAATAAGTGGTTATTTTTGTTGTTTGATGAATTCCACCTACTACCTGAGCTAATAAGAAGTGAGGGGTTCTATAAAGGATTCACAGATGAGATGATATTTGGGTTTCTTAGAGGTCTTGCCGAGGATGCTAGAATAAGTTATATTGTCTGTGGATCTGTGATAGAGCCGCTTATGCGTGCTCTTGATGTTTGGGGTGGGAGATTTCAGATATTATATCTTGGGCCTTTCGACGAGGAAGAGGCTGTGAATATGATAAAGGAGCTATTTGCTATGGGAGGAATGAGAATCGACGATGAACATGCAAGGATCATTGCTGAGGCCGCAGGCTTTCACCCCTTCTACATACAGTATATGGGCCATCAGATATACATATCTGGGAGGATAGATAGGGGGGCTATAAGGCTGGCCAAGCAAAAACTATTTGAATATCTCATACCAATATTCATAACATACCTAGGGAAAATTAGGAGGATGGGAAAAGAATACTTAGACGTGCTAGCTAAGATCATCTGTGATGAGCCACTAACAGTAGACGACATGGTCATAGCAGCGGATCTTCTTAGGATGGGGATAATAAAGCCGCAAAATGCGAAATTTGAGGTTGTGGATCCACTATTTAAAAGGTATCTCGAACAGATAATTCGTAAGCTAAGGCCTACCGAGGTTACCGTGGTTGGTCATTGGGCAGAAAGAATAGTTGGAAATTACCTCCTACGGAGGGGATACATTCCCTATTATTCGCATGACAGTAAAGGGGTTTTCGATATATACGTTAGAATCCAAAGTATAGATGTAGGTATTCAAGTCAGATACTCATCGAGAGGCGAGATATATTTATCACAGAAAGAAGTCGAAGAAATCTTAGAAACAGCGAATAAGCTTGGATGGAGACCACTAATAGCGCTAGTAAGCAGGCAGATAAAGTTTTTCTCAAAGATAGAACCTGGAAAATATAGCGAGAGGGGTGGCTACACAGAAATATTGGATGCTGTTAAAAACAAGTAGGATCACTAAACCCTGAAAAATAGCTTTGTCCTATAGACTTGCTATTGCTTGCGAATTTTTAGTTTCTTAGCAATCTCAACACCCTTAGAAAATACGCAGTGCTTTTTCTTGGCATATAAAATAAAATCTCTAAGCATTCGTATTCTTGATGCTCTTCCTATACATGCGGGATGGAGGATTAGACAGAAATAGTTTAGTTGCTCCTCAATAGCACTATCTAATTCATATATCCACATATTCAAGACCTCCTTTGGACTTCTATGGTCTTCCTCGAACAGTATCCAGTCATCAAGCAATGTGTAAACTGGGAGCTCAATGATTTCCTTGTTACCAACCTGCAGGATGTAGGGTTCATCGGAATCCATTAGGCTGCCGTCATATAGTATTCCTAGCTCAGCAAGGATATTCAGTGTATTTTTGCTTATCTCAAAATATGGTTTACGGAAGCCAAATACTTTTCCCTGAATTCTGCTCAAAATCTCCTTCGCTCTTCGATGGATATCATATTCCTTCTCATATTCCAGAGCATCCAGCTTTTCATGTCTATAACCATGCATGGCTAGCTCATGATAATCATCCATAATCATGCGAATCAGATCGGGATACCGCTCTACAACCCATCCCGGCACAAAGAATGTAGTCTTAATATCAAATTCATCTAGTAGATTAAGGACTCTCCTAAGTCCCTTTCTCACAGAGAATCTGGCGAGGGATATTTTAACTGGTTTATCCTCATAATAAAGCATCTCGGCAGAATCAGCATCAAAATCAAATGAGAGAAATACGTACATGAATATCAACCCTAAGAAAACCATAGGCACTATATTTCTATTAAGAAATTTCTATAAATAACATTGATACCATTGGATTTCTCTATGTAAGATAAACCTTAGAGTATCTTCCAGACGTAAAATGGTGAGTACTCTTAGAAGATTTTTTCTATTAGCATTATTTTTGTTAAGTTTTCAGAGTTGTTTAGGGGATTTGTGATCGGGGAAGACGATCTGCTCTGTTTGCTTAGAAAAAGTATTCCCAGAGGGATACTGTTATCGGCAATGAACAGCATAGAATCTGCAGATGATGTAGCCTCTATTCGTATTATGA
>Ga0190313_1001339_pt1 | contig 13346 bp, 14 predicted proteins | sample 4870071011_MG_FD_169989 | JGI IMG/M metagenome (GOLD analysis project Ga0190313, IMG submission 169989) | Hydrothermal vent sediment bacterial communities from Southern Trench, Guaymas Basin, Mexico - 4870-07-10-11_MG | ecosystem: Environmental > Aquatic > Marine > Hydrothermal vents > Sediment ...
ATTTCTTGCTGCTAAACTTGCTCCTCACATGCTCGGAACATGTGCTGTTGCTGCATATTCCTACATGGCTCTGGTGCCGATTATCCAGCCCCCCATAATGAAGCTTTTAACAACAAAAGAAGAACGGCTCATAAGGATGAAAAAATCCAGAAAAGTCAAGCATATTGAAAAAATTTTATTTCCCATTATTTCCATGCTTCTGATTATTCTCCTTATTCCTGCGGCCGCCCCTTTATTTTCCATGCTCATGCTGGGAAACCTTTTCAGAGAAGCAAAAGTGGTGGACAGGCTGGCACAAACAGCAAAAAACGAACTAATGAATATCGCAACAATATTTTTAGGACTTCCTGTGGGTGCAACAATGAACGCAGAAGCCTTTTTACAACCCAAAGTGATCTTTATCTTTCTCCTGGGGATGTTTGCATTCATGTTAAGCACAGCCTCGGGAATATTGCTGGCAAAATTTATGAACCTTTTTACCAAAATAAAAATCAACCCCTTAATTGGGGCAGCCGGAGTCTCCGCAGTCCCCATGGCTGCAAGGGTTGCCCACAAGTTAGGTGCTGAGGCAGATAAAAAAAATTATCTTTTAATGCATGCCATGGCTCCCAATGTTGCCGGAGTTATAGGTACGGTTATCGCAGCAGGAGTTTTTTTAACATTGTTAAGCTAATGCCCAATTATACCTTCAGCGTAACTCTTCATCTGTACAGATTAGCTGAATAGTTACGCTGAAGCTTATACTTTTCAAACAATTATTACAAAAACAAAAGGAAAACAGTCATGGCACAAGAACTTTTGGCACCCCTTGCGGGCAAAATTGTTAAAATAGATATTAACGTCGGCGACAAGGTCGAAGAAGATCAGGACGCCATGGTAATCGAAGCGATGAAAATGGAAACTCCCGTTTATGTACCCTGTGACGGAACAGTAAAAGAGATAAAAGTAAAACAGGGAGACGAAGTGGAAGAGGATGATTTGCTGGCTATTATCGACGAATAACAAAAAAACAAAGTAACTATTCAGCTGATACGTATCAGCTTCAGGTATAATCTGATTAAAACTGAAGCATATTTGCAAGTAGCATTTTAAAACAGCTGAATGGTTATAAAGCTAAGGATATAATCATGAGACCTTATTTTGAAAAAATGGATCAATTCGGCCGCGAAATGAGAAAGGGTGAGATAAAAAGGACAACAGAGAACGCTGATAACATAAAAGAGGCTGAATCGGTTGTAGATAAAGAGATCGACAATGTAAAAAATGCTGGTTTTCCTGAAGAAAAAATTAATGCAAGGGGGCAGATGACAGTCTGGCAGCGCCTGGAATACCTTGTTGATCCCGGAACCTGGTGTCCTTTGCACACCCTTTTAAATCCTGAAGACAATGTAGAAGGGACAACCAATGTCATAGACGGAATAGGAAAGGTTGCCGGAAAATGGGCAGTGATAATAGGTTTTGATAATAAAGTCATGGCCGGCGCCTGGCTTCCAGGGCAGCCTGAAAATATCCTTAGGGTCACCGATCTTGTCAAAAGACTGAATATTCCCCTGATCTGGCTTGTTAACTGCAGCGGCGCCAAATTGCCCCAGCAGGAAAAATTTTATGCTAACCGCCGGGGCTCTGGAACCACATTTTACAGGCATGCGGAATTAGAACAGCTCGGGGTCCCCATTCTGGCTGGAATATTCGGCACAAACCCTGCCGGTGGTGGTTACCACAGCATCAGCCCCACAGTATTATTTGCCCATAAAGATTGCAATATGGCTTTGGGAGGCGCAGGAATAGTCTCGGGGATGGCTCCCCAGGGGGGATTTGATACAAAAATTGCAGAAAGCATCATAGAAACCACAAAGCATTTCAAGGCAAAACCGCCTGGCACTGTTAAAATTCATTATGATCATACAGGTTTTTTCAGATATGTTTATGATAAAGAGACTGAAGTTTTAGATGGGATTAGGGATTATATGGGAAAGATTCCATCATATGATCCGGTTTTTTTCCGTGTAACCGAACCAAAAAAACCTGAATTTACAGATGATGATCTTTATCGCCTTTTACCCTTTGATCAGAAAAAAGTATACGATTTTGACCAGATTCTTTCACGCCTTGTCGACTCCAGCGAGCATATGGAATACAGGCCGGATTACGGGCCGGAAATCTACACAGGGCTCTGCAAGATCGACGGTTTCCTTGTGGCCTGCATTGGTAACCGCCAGGGATATCTGGGTAAAGATTATCCTGAATATGCTTCATACCCGGGAATAGGCGGGAAACTCTACAGGCAGGGGTTAATCAAAATATCTGAATTTGTCACCCTTTGCGATAGAGATAAAATTCCTGTAATCTGGTTCCAGGATACAACGGGAATTGATGTGGGTGATGAGGCAGAAAAAGCAGAACTTCTGGGTCTGGGCCAGGGATTAGTCTATTCCATACAAAATACTGATCAGCCGATGATACTGGTGGTACTTAGAAAAGGGACAGCTGCTGCCCATTATCTTCTTGGTGGACCAACTGCAAATAGACATAATGCCTTTTCCCTGGGAACAGCAGCCACGGAAATTTACGTAATGCATGGGGAAACCGCAGCTGTGGCAACCTATTCCCGCAGACTTGTAAAAGAAAAAGAGGCTGGAAACTCCCTTGACCCTGTAATCGACAGCATGAATAAATTATCCGAACTTTATTATGATAAATCAAGGCCCGTTGCCTGCGCTAAAAGGGGTCTGGTGGATGAAATTGTAAAGATGACCGATTTAAGAAAATATCTGGTTGCCTTTGCAGGAGCGTCTTATCAGAATCCCAAGTCCATATGCCCCCAGCATCAAATGATTCTGCCCAGAATTATCAGGGGATAGCTACACCAGGGTAATTCACATCACTTCTCAGTGAGCATGGATTGCCGGATTTTTTTCCGTTCCCAGGCTCTGCCTGGGAACGAAGAAACAATAATCCCATTATCCGGATTAATAATCAGCCCCAACAGCACGCAGTTCCTTTAACAAATTTTCCTCAATCTCTATTTCCCCATCTTCCAGGCACTGTTTCATCATTGCTGCGCCCCTTTCCCCTGGGGCAAAAATCTGCGTAACTCCATCCAGTTTTTTTGAAGATTTAACCTTTTTGATAAGCCTGGTTACATTTTCAGCAAATTCATCCCGACTTCCGAGAATTTCAGGATCAATGGCAATCATCAAGTGCCCCCAGTTTCCCTTACTATCTCCAATGCCGGAAAATGCGGCACCCACAAGGGGGCCGGCCAGAATTTCACCAATCATTGCAAGGCTGGAGCCTTTATAGCTTCGATCAAAGGAACGGATAGCACCCTTAATAGCTTCCTGGGGACTCGTTGTGGGATTCCCCTGAAAATCATAAGCAACATCTGACGGTATGGTCTTTCCTGCTGTTTTAGCCTCCACCAAACCATAAAAAGAGATGGCTGCGGTGGACATATCAAGGACAATATTATCAGGAGCTGCAGGTATTCCCACAGCCACAGGATTTGTTCCAAAAACCGGTTCATAAGAGCCATATGCGGCCACCCTTTCAGGGGAACTTGCAAAGACAACACCTATCATTTTTTTTTTGGCTATTTCAGATGTGAGATAGCCTATGGCCCCTGAAGATGTATTTGTATTATAAGTACCAACAATTCCGAAACCGTTCTTTTTTCCTTTTTCCAAAAGAATATCAAGTCCCTTTTTTACCACGACCATGGCATGATTCTTATTTCCGTTGATTCTGGCAGAGACTCCAGTCTCTTTTTCAATAACAATCTCTCCTGCATCGGGGCTTTTTGGAATACCAGGCCCAATTAACTTGACCACCCCCTGATTATTCCCGCGAAGCTGAGCATAAATCAAAATATCACTTATGCCCGATATCTCTTCATTATTATACCCATAACTTTTTAAAGCCTTTGTTGTTAAATCCTTTAATTCATCAAGTGATATTTTCATTTTTTCTTCCTCCAACATATAGGGTATTAAAAGTCAATTTCAAAAATTTTCAAAATACGCATCCTTGTTTTCAGATATATTATCAGAATTCAATTTTTTTACGACAAAAATATTCAGTCGAATAAAATACCCGCTAATATTCGTTACATTCTCCAAAGCGAATGGAAAAAAATAAGCGCGTTAGTACCTTACTCCTGAACTGCTGTCATAAAACAAGAAAATTATAATGAAAATTTAGCTACAAATTTTGTAGATGATCAACTTGATATCTGTAAATACAATGAGTTTGGCTGGGGTAGGGGCAGAATTTATTTCTGCCCCTGTATCTTGGGCGGATATGGAATCCGCCCCTACGGACAGGGCTTTGATATGGGTATCGGAAAAAGTATTGAGAGCGTTCCGGTTCTCGTTGCCATTGGTATTAAAAAGACAGGAAAAAACTGGTGATGGGATTACAATCCGGAGATAAGGAATCGGCTTCGAGTTGGCGTGATTTTTTTAAGGATTTAACAGTCAAAAGGTTCAGGTTTCAACGGACATAACTTTATGAGATGGATCATCAGGCCTGGAAAGGGTATCAATCTTATTTCCCCATGGCTGTAACAAAAAAGAAAAGTTGACTAATAAAGGTCAAAAGACTGAACACATCAAAAACAGCTTTTCAGGAGTAAGGAATTAACAGCAGCCTCAATCATTACCCTGCCTAAAGCTCGGACAACTGTTTTTATCTTTAACAAAAGGTTTAATATCAAGAATAGGTGTTCTGTCCAGCATATCCACCCCTTTTACTTTAATAATATTTTCACAAATATCGAGGACATCTAAAACAGACATACCAATGGGATTAGGCCGCCTTGGGGAACAGATACTGAAAACCCCTCGTTTCTCCTTACCGGTGGGGGGACGTTGAGTTAAAAAAGAGGAGGAGAATTCAGCGCTTCTATCAAAATTAAACAGCAAAATAATTTTTTGACCTTTTTTTATATCTTTCAGGCCTTCCATATATATTTTATCTACTTCAAGGGAGCCTTCCAAGTCTGAAAGGCTCCAATGCCTGGGAACGTCCCCTTCCTTTGTATGAACAAAACCTATGGGCTTCATTATGATTTGCATTACACATCCTGTAAAAATTTATATAAATACAGATTAGGAGGCTGTCCGAGAATAGCAATTTTTTTCAAAATCAAGGCTTGCTCAAAAAATTACCGCAGACATATAGTTGATATTTCGAGGATAATTTTTTAAGCATAACGCAGAGTTTGGGAAAAAGGGCATTTTCGGACAGCCTCCTAGGGTTTTACGAATTTAAATTCAATTTATCCTTTCCAGAATCTGTATATACGCCACATATTCAATAATTATCAATATTTTTCACATACCCTTCAAAATCGTTTCCCAGTAAAAACCTGGAGATCATTTCACTTACCTTATCAGCAGTATCCACCTTATATACCCCTTTTTCATTACGCCCGGCAATCCTTTTTACATTTTCAACAATGGTCTCAAGTGAAAGGGTTGTTATATCAACATTTACATTTACAGTTATAGTATCTGTTCGGTTCCCATGCTCCATTATAGTATCCTTATAAATTTGTAACTATTCAGGCGATATGTATAGCATCAAGTCTGATCTGATTATTCCTGATTATTTTTTACCTCAAAATCAACACTCTTTAATATTCTGTTATCCTGTGTCACAACATCCACTCGCCACAAACCTGCTTTAGCATAATTGTTAAGGGTTATCCTGCTCCAGGTTCTCATTCTCATATACTTTATTCCAAGGGGTACTGTAACATATTTTGCTCCGTTAAGGTAATATATGTGGCTAAGAGTCGTCGGAAAAAGTTCAGGCCAGACCTCCATCCAGATAAAAATATATTTATCCTTTTTAAGATAAAATATTTTTTTTTTGCCTTTTGGATTTTTATTTTCTATGCCGCTGCAAACAGAAATCCCAGATATCCGGAATAATGATGATTCTGTTTCAGCAGAGGCCTTTGCCTCTTTAAAACCATCTCTCCGAAAAGAATTAGATAATACGTTTTTTGCGCCTGAAGAATCTTGAGAAATATTATCAGGTTCCCTCAAGGGCAAAGTTTCAACAATATCTGCCTTTATCTCCGAATCAATATTTCTGGTTGAACGTTCCAATTCTTTAACCGATTGCGCCAGGTTCATATTCTGTTTTTCAGATTCATTCTGATATATGGTTTGTTCATCAGTTGCTGCGGACTGTTTTTGATTGGTTTCTTTAATAATAGAAAAAAATGATACAATTATTAAAAAAATAAATACTGATGCAAAAACAATTGCCTTAGGAAGTCCGGTTTTTTTTAACACCGTTTTTTTTTCTATTATTTTTCTGACCTTTCCGAGCAGCTCCCTGTCATGTTTTTCTATTTTTTGTTTTTCCATCGTTAAGATGTTATCCTCGATATAGTCAAAAAAATAATTCGCCTCTTGCTAAAGAGGAATGAACAAAAATCGGATTTTTTTAATGTAGCACTTCATTTACAAACAAAATTAGCTGCTAAATAAATACACAATTTTATATATAAAATCAAGGAATAGATACTATTTATATTAATAGCAAGTATACAGTTTTAAAAAATTTATCAAAGTATAATCGATTAATTTATTGAGAAGTTATCTGCATGTATGCTATCGTTTTAAACTTTGGCAGATTTCATTTTTTTAAACTTCGATGAAATAAAATTTCAAAAATAAGGAGATCATATGAAAGGTCTGCAATTAGCTGAAAAATACTATGATGCCCATGGGGTTGATATGATAGAAGAAAAATTCCCGGACTATAAAGACAGAATTGCAACAGGTCTTGTTGGCGAAGGTTCGGAATGTTTCGGTTTTGATGACAAAATTTCCAGGGATCACGACTGGGGGCCGGGGTTCTGTTTATGGCTGACCGAGGAAGATTACAAGGCTATCGGCAAAAAGCTTCAAAGCGAATACGAAAAGTTGCCTCAAACCTACAGAGGGAATAAACGGCTGATGAGTGAATGGGGAAGCGGCAGAGTCGGTGTTTTTGAAATCGGGTCATTTTACAGCAAATTCATTGGGAGGCTTAAACCTCCAGAGTCCCTGGAAGAATGGCTTTACCTGCCGGAAGATTTTCTTTCAAAATGTACCAACGGTAAAGTCTTCACAGATCCTTTGGGCGAATTTACCAAAATAAGGGATCAACTCTTAAACTTTTATCCCGATGACATAAGACTGGTCAAAATAGCGGCAAGATGCATGTCATGCGCCCAGTCAGGGCAGTATAATTTTATGCGGTCTGCGGCCAGAAAAGAACTCTTTCCCCTTTTTTACTCTGAAATAAAATTCTGCTCCGATATTATATCGATGGTTTTTTTTTTAAACAGGCGCTATACCCCTTTTTATAAATGGATGCACAATGCCCTTAAATCCCTTCCCATACTTGGCGAATTTTTATATACAAGAATAAACGATTTAATCGAAGCTCCGGATCATAACAAAAAAAATGAGATTATTGAACATATATGCGCAGAAGTAATAAAAGAATTTAAAAAGGAAGGACTAAGCGATTCTTCCAGCGACTTTCTCCTGGACCACGGCCCCATTATCCATGATAAAATAAAAGATCAAAACCTGAGACAAAGGGATGTCTGGCTGGGATGATTTTGTAATATTTCTTTATAGACTTACACTTGAGGGTACCATGCAGTTCAAAATTTTAAAGATTGCTGCTTTATTAATATTTTTATTAGTTTTTGCTGCATATGCCAAAGCAAGTCCGGCACAACCCGAGCAATCAGAATCCCATACTGATCTTGCATGTTTTAAACCTAAGCATAGAACTGTAAATATGTTCCATTACGGCAAAGGAGATTATGAATACTGGCTTTTTGAACCTGCCAATCCAAAGCCGTATAGAGCACCCCTTATAGTTTTTAATCACGGCTGGATGTCAACAAGCCCGGAATCTCATGGAGCATGGATAGATCATATTGTAAAACGTGGAAACATTATGGTTTTTCCTGTATTGGATATTCTGCAGGGGGTATCATTGCTGCTAATTTAGCAGCGTTGACAGATGAGGAAGGTATTCCTGTGCCGGGTGCTGTAATGTGTGTTCAGCCGGGAAAAATCTGGAAGCCTGTTACAAAACCGATTATTACAAATTATCCATAAACCGAAGCTCCATATATAATCTGTTTAAACTTTAAACCATGCATACGAGGCGTAAAAAAACAATGAAAAATATTTTAATAATCGGGGGAAGTTATTTTGCCGGTAAAATCCTTGTAGAGGAACTCGTAAAAGAAAAAGAGCTTAATATTTTTATCTATAACCGGGGTAATCGTCCGCTAAACAAGGATTCCGTTACTGAGCTTGTTGGTGACAGAAGTGACAAAACAAGAATAAAGGAAGTAATTCCCCCTAATAACTGGGATGCGGTGATAGATTTCTGCGCGTATACGCCGGAGGATATAGAAACAATGATTGATGCTATTCCTGGTCAAGTTAATCATTATATATATATCAGCACCACAACAATCTATGAAGAGACAGTTGATCTTCCTGTGGAAGAGAATGCTTTAACACTGTCAGGCCCCAATCCTCAACTTGGTCAATACTCAGATTACGGTTATAATAAATGGCTGGCTGAGTGCAAACTTAAAGAAAAATGTAAAGCAAAACAGATTCCATACACAGTATTAAGGCCTGCCATTATTTATGGTGAGTATAATTATGCGCCAAGGGAATCATATTTTTTCGACCTTATACAAAATGATAAAACCCTGATTCTGCCTGACAATGAACTCCCATTGTTCAGCTTTGTCTATGTTGTGGATGTGGCAAATATCATAAAAAAATCGATTTCCAATGATAAAGTATATAACGAGACATTTAATATTGCAGCCAAAGAGATGATTTCATACAAAAGGCTCATAGAAGTCTTCAGAAAAATCACAGGAAAAACAATAACCACAAAAAGGATGAATGCGGCAATGATAGATAAAAAAGGGATTCCCCTCCCCTTCCCCCTTGATCATCACCTTCTTTATTCCGGTGATAAAATCAGCAGGGTTCTCGATTTTACATATACCCCCTTTACAATCGGCATGAAAAATACCTACGAGTATTACCAGCTTACGTTAAATCGTTGACCATCGACCAAAATTAAAATCACCAAAAAAATAACTTTCTAAAAATCAATAACTACCACGTTATTTAAAAAAAAGGGAAAAAAATGAATAATGACAACCAGAAACTGGAGTCTTTGCTGGCACAAGGGAGTCAGGCCATGGAGAAAGGAAATTTTGATACAGCGCTGCAACCCTTTGAACAAGCTCTTTTTTTATCTAGAGAGATGAAGGATAAAGCCACTGAAACATCACTGCTAAACGCCATTGCTTTTTGCTATTCCAATACAAAAAAACCGAAAAAAGCTCTTAAAACATATTCCCAAGCGGCTCAGCTATTAAAAGATCTGGGGAACAAAGAAGGTGAGTCTATGATTCATAACAATATCGGCCTGCTGAATGTAAGCCTGAAAAAATATGATAACGCTTTGAATTCTTTTAAAATATCTGCAGATTTATTTGACCAGATGGAAGATAAAAAAGGAAAAGCTCTGCAATTACAAAATATCGGATCTGTTTACAGAGACAGGCTGGAGAGTAAAAACGCCCTTGAATCATACTTTAAATCAATAGCTCTTTTTGAAGAAATTGGAGATCAAATGGGTGTTGCAGTGCAATCTTCAAATATAGGGTATATATATGCAGTGGACAAAGATACTGAAAAAGCATTACCATGGCTGAACAAAGCCCTTAAACTCTTTGAAGAGCTCAATGAAAATGAAATGGTAGAACTGACAAAGCAAAATATTAGCCAGCTTTCAATATAATCCCCTTGTAATTTTTCAGCTGTGATGATTCCATACAACCTAAGGAATACATATCAGCTGAAAAGTTACTTTTATTTCATAAGTCATCATTTGCTAAAAAAACCAATGGGTATGAATCTACTATTATCATAACTATTCAGCGAAGATGTACAGCAGCGGCCACGCTGAATAGGTTCCTATTACCTTTGTAAATTTGTGCCATCCTCTTGCTATAGCCTTTTCCCCATCCACATATGACAAGACAGAATGTCATAAAAATGGGGAGATTTCAGGATAAATCAGAAGATAACAGTATGTCCCGTTTATTTATACTTGTTGCCAAGGGGTTAGTCTAAGATCATTCCTATTCCATAGCTTTTAGTTTTTTATAGTTAATCGCCTTTGCATATCCTTTTAAAGCTTCCTTTGTTACGTCATCTCCTTCAATAAGCACAAGAAAACGATTTGCAACGACTATTTTAATTTCCCCCTGTTTATTGTCAGTGTTAAATTTGACAATGGCTTTCTGACGCCCGATTCTTTCAAGTTTTCCTCCGTCGGACGTGGCAAACATGGGATTGGCAAACATCATCATCATCCCTTGCATAAGTGGCGAATCAGTAATGATTTGGACAGTAATGGAGCTGGAGCCTTTACTGTATTCGCGTTGAGCAGTTACGCCACCGCCAAACATGGCAGCACCTGCTGCCTGGGATGTGCTCTTTTGTCCTGTCCATCCCTTTAAAGGTTCCGGAAGAAAAGATTCCAGCCCTTTCCCTTTTTTTTGTTGAATTAATTGTGACGCGTAATTAAGGTTTTCCACTGCATCTTTATAGTCACCATCCACATAATACTGCAACGCTTCTTTAATGGAATCTTCAATATCGTCAGCATATCCTGAAACAGAAAAGGCCATTAATATAAAAAATACCACAACTACCTTTAATCCATTAATACGTAAATCCAACATGTATTTCTCCTTGTTAATCGGTAAAAAATCATAGCACTCCTTTTGGAATTGTATCTATTTTTTCACCACCTAAAACGTATCCGCCATCCAGACGGATAATACTCCCTGTCATAAACGGAGCATCCTTTATTATAAAAAGAGCTGCTTTAACAACATCTTCAATCATTCCTTTTCGATTTAGCAGGGTATGGTCCATAATAGCTTTTTTTCGGTCATCATCTAAAAGGTTCCAGCCCCTGGTCTTGTCTGCGTGGCGGGTTTCGAAAAAACCGAGCATAATTTCGTTTACACGAACACGGGGAGCTCCCATGCGGGCCCATGTTTCCGTAAAAAGAGATACTCCGCGGTTTGCAGCACTATAACATTCATTAAAAATATGGCTGGCAGGCCCTGATCTTCCAACAATTCCTGCTATGGACGAAAAATTTATTACAATGCCGTTGTCTGACAGGAGAAGATGGGGGAGTGCAGCTTCAAAAATCCATCTTTTTGCCCGGAGGGTTGTTGCCATTTCAAGATCCCATTGCTCCTGGGTATATTCACCATGCACAATGGGCCAGCCACCACGTTCTATATTGTTGATGAGGATATCTATACCACCGAAACGATCAGTAGTTTTTTTTATTAAATCGCTGATTTTATCTGTTTGGAGGAGGTCTGTTTTAACAATAAGATGGTCCTGGCCGGTTTTTGCAAAATCTTCTTTAAGGCTTTTTAGTTCTTCTTCCCAGTCAAAATAGTTTAAAACAACATTTACGCCTTCATTTGCAAGGGCCAGCCCTATCCCCTTCCCTATTCCTTTAATGGCTCCTAATACCAGCGCTGTTTTATTTTTCAAATTCATTTTTTTGATTAAATAATATTTGTTTAAGCCATTTGAAACCAAACTTTAATAATTCAGTATCATCATCCCTGATAATTTCCAGGGTGTCAGGGTCAAGATTAAAATTTTTCAATAGATCCTGCTCAAATATCTGTTTTCTGAAATTATCAAGATTATAACATGCAAGGGAAAATGCCATTTTTGACTTTATATCGAGCATCCCAGGGAGTAAACGATTTTTCAAACTTATTATTTCTAAAAGCATATCATTTATTTGATTATAAACTTCAAGCTCCTGATCAATTAACCATTCCTTAATCGTCCATATTTTTTCCTGCTCACCTCCGGTACAATGGGATTCATTAAAAAGTGCATAATGCACGGTAACGTCACCGGTATCCCGTGATCTTGAAACCCCCCTTGCCAGGGGATACATTCTGCATGATGTGGGCCGGGCTTCATAAATTCCGCAACCAGAAGAAGTTAAAAAAGGACATTTAAGCTGATTATTCATATCAACCTTGAAAGTAACAACGGGAAGTCCTGATTCGGGCCCGAAATGTTCTGTGGTATATTTTTTTAAAAATATGTCAGATGAAACCTGGAGATGATTTTTTATACATAAAATATCATATGGGGTCAGGTACTGGTTAAGAGCCATACAGCAGCTATTAAAACATGCCAGATCTTTTGAACATGAAAAAGAAAATGTGTCATTTAAAGAAAGATGTCTTATATTTTCATCCATAAAATATTGCCTTTAATGGGGTTGCTCTAACTTTGAACATAAATGTCAGTCTATTGCTGAAATTAGGGCTAAGCCCCCTGAAATTAATGAGTTTTGATTTTAACGTGGGGAATTAGCAAGCCCTGCTTCAATCTCTTTTTGAATGGTTTTAATTGTTAATATGGGATCAGAAGAAGTGCTGATAGGTCTACCGATAACAACATGATCAGCCCCATTGATAATAGCTTTTTCTGCTGTGGCTATGCGTTTTTGATCATCTGTTTCCATATCCCTGTTTAATCCAGGACGAATCCCAGGTGTAACTATAAGAAATTTAGAGTCAAGCTCATTTCGCAGGGGCAAAGCCTCCAGGGGAGAAGCTACAACACCATCACATCCAAGCTTAAATGCTTTACGGGAACGTATCAGCACCAGATCCTGTACTGATCCTGTAAATCCCATTTCCACCATGTCGGATTCATCAAAAGATGTTAAAACAGTAACAGCAAGTAACTTAAGGTCACCCTTTTCGGCAACCGCAGCTTTTATTATGGGATCATTCCCATGGATAGTTGCAAAGGTTACTCCTTTTTCCTTTAATTGTTCCACGGCAAGTCGTACAGTTTCCGGGATATCAAAAAACTTAAGATCAACCATGACCTTATTCCCACGATCGACTATATGGTGGATTACCGGCCACCATCCAGCAAGAAAAAGCTGTAAACCTACTTTAAAAAATTTAATGTGATTATCTACTTTTTCGACCCATTTTTTTGCCTGAAGGGGATCTGAAAAATCGAGAGCAAATATTATTCGTTCATTTAATGGTATATTTTTCAAAATAAAAAACCTAATCCTGTAAGAAACGAAAATTTTATAAGTTGAACGAAATAGCTTGTCTTTTGGCCCATCTACTTCGTTGCATCAAAGGCCGAATACGTATAGTATGCAACCTTTAATGCGCCTTGTATATGGGCCAAAATCCT
>Ga0190313_1001340_pt1 | contig 13332 bp, 14 predicted proteins | sample 4870071011_MG_FD_169989 | JGI IMG/M metagenome (GOLD analysis project Ga0190313, IMG submission 169989) | Hydrothermal vent sediment bacterial communities from Southern Trench, Guaymas Basin, Mexico - 4870-07-10-11_MG | ecosystem: Environmental > Aquatic > Marine > Hydrothermal vents > Sediment ...
GAATAATATTGTTTCACGACTACATGATGCTAGGAAGCCGGGCCATCTACTACCAAGTACCCGGAAGGCTTCATCAAGAGATACCTCCTCAACAAGGGCCTGTGAATATGTTAGTCCAGAGCTCCTCAAATGATCGTTCATTTCCTCCCTACCAATACTACTAAGAGCATTCATAAACTCCCTTACATCCCTCCACCTTGTACCACCTATGAATAGTGATAGAGCCCTCCTAAGATCACCCGATTCCCGGATAACACTATCTGGCTCAACATAGGATAGTATGAGTGCATTAGTTATCGTAGGCACTATAACATCCGGGTACGGATGATAGCTAGTCCACCTATAAGCCTCCCTCAAAGCCTTACCAAGGAGCCTTCCAAGATCAAGACCTGTAGCTGCAAGCTCCCCCCTCCTAACACGTTGTCCAAGCTCAATAGCCTTCATAATATGTTCTGAAACACCTAGGCATGAGGACATCATATGTGTTGCAACAGGATCTATCCTTAGCCTATGGACTCCACCCGGTTTTATATAGGAATATACTGCTAGGTGACAACCCTCTAGAAGTGCACGGAAAACCTCATACACCACCTACGGCACCCCTTGGATACTATGTGGGGCCTAGATATTAAATGGTGATGCAGGGATATGTTATTATGTGGTGGTATGGGTCTGTCCCGTGGGTTTATGGGGTTTATCATTAGATCACTGGTTTCCATACTATCATTTCTAGTCCTACTTACTTGTCTAGAGGTACTTGGTTTTGAGCATGTGGAGTCCATTATGGTGTCTCTATGCTATACGTTATCACTAGTTATTTCATCAAGGTATCGTGTAAGAGTTTCTAGTAGGTTATTGGTGAATATTGGTGGTGCAGTAGTCCCATTAATAACAGCTTTATCGTTAACAGCAATGATCGTGGAAGATACTATATGGCCCATATATACATTGTTACTAGGGCTATCAACAGCTATAGTATATCTATCAAGCCAATACATACCGGGTAGGGGTATAGGGTTACCATTCATACTACCAGTAATAGCTATTGCATCACTTGTAAGCCTATACATAGACCTCTATAGAGAACCCATACTATACTCAATACCAATAGCATATACAGTAGCAGTCTACAGTACACTCATAGGGGCAGACTTGCTAAGGACAATACAGGTTATAAGGAAAGGTATAACATTAGAGATAGGTGGGGATGGGCTCCTAGACCTAATAGTACTATCATCAACAATAACACCACCAATAACAGTAGCACTACTAATAATAGGAAACCAATAAAAACACCCAAGGACAAAACTATCCATAGAGTGCATCCCAGACACTCCCGGGAAAGGGGGCCTTGGATGAAGGGATGCCTCCCGGCCTTCAATAAAAACAGTAAAGCATAACACCTATATTCTCAAAACTCTAGTTCCATTTAACATAAACACCACATATATAAAGAACTCCTAAAATATAGGTCGTCACCTCAGAAATGTCCCGATTCTTATTTACACGTAGCGTTATGGTATTCAGTTTTTATTATTGATATTTTATATTTTGTCTATATTACTTGTCTTTATTATTTGTATGTTTTTCCTTATGTTTGTAGCTTAGTTTTTATAGTCTTTTTGCAGTTATTGTTTACCTGGATATGGTTTTGTGGTGGTTTTGTTTGGCTGTGTATAGCGATCTTGATGATCTTGATCTTGAGATCCTTCGGCTGCTGCAGGTTAATGCTAGGCTTAGTTATAGGAAGATTGCTGAAAGACTTGGTGTTAGTCCTGCTACAGTACTTGTTAGGCTTAGGAAGTTGAGGAGAAAGGGTATTGTTAAGGGGTTTACTGTAGAGATTGACCCATATAAGCTTGGGTATCAGTCACTAGCCTATATGTTGATCAGGGTTGATCCAAGGAAGATACGTAAGGTAATAGCTCGTCTACTCAAGGAACCATATATTGTGGAGATATATGAGGTGACTGGAGACTATCACCTACTAATAAAGCTTTGGGCTAGAAACCCCAGTGACCTAGCAAATATAATTGATCGTATAAGGCTAGTAGATGGTGTAAGAGATACAAACACGCTATACGTACTCAAGATAAATAAGGAGAGTAAGAACCCGATCTAGACTCAGTGTGAGAGCTCACGTTCACAGCCAATCAATGGCTCACACGGTTTGCTCCTCATCATCTACGATACATTGTCTCCAGATACTCTATTATATGCTCTGCTGCATCAACACCAGTAGCCTGCATAAGGCCACGCCATAGTGGTGAGGCATTAGCTTCAACAACATAGTGGTTACCCTCACGATCAACAATTATATCAACACCAGTATAGTCAAGATCAAGTACACGGGCAGTCTTAAGGGCAAGCTCATAGGCCTCAGGATCATCACTCTCCCTCAAAGCAACACCACGAGCACCCTGAGCAATATTTGTCTTCCACCCACTCTCAATAACACGTTTCATAGCAGCTACCACATGGTCACCAACAACAAATACACGGATATCATAGCCCGGCTTCTCAATATACCTCTGAATATATGTTGGCTGTTTAAAGGCATGGAGACTACGGCTTAACTGATAAGCTGTATCAGGGTTATCAACAAGTACAGAGCCTAGTCCAAGACTACCTATGATGGGTTTAAAGACAGCTCTACCATACTCCACTAGGGCCCTCATAGCTGTATGGGGGTTCTCAGTAACCAGTGTTTCCGGGACTGGTATACCTGCTAGATAGAGTCTTAGTAGGCTAAACCATTTATCCCTAGCTAGGAGCATGGATAGGGGCTTATTGATCACTATAGACCCCCTACTCCTAAGAGCCTCCAGTACACCAATCCTCTTAAGGAGCTGCTCAACACTAGGTGTTGAACCAAGACTCCTAACAACTATTGCATCAATACATACCATAGACCCCATATACGATACCGTTAGGCCACGACCCCCTATAGATGCATCAAGACCCTGCACCCTATAGTATACTGCATCATGACCACGCTTCCTAGCAGTCTCAAGTAGTCTCTCAACACTCCATGTAGGCCTACTATAATAGTGTACAACAGCTATCCTCGTATACACCACCTAGGAATAAGGGTGGTTTAGAGAGTATATTCTAGCTATCGGGCTCCCCCACTAGACAAGATATTTTGATACACCATAGGCTATCCCAAGCAGTACTATTGTCAATGTTAACGTATAGAGACTTGATGCAAGAATGTTATCCCCACCAGCGAGTAGTCCAACAACAGATCCGAGGAGTACTGCTACTATAGACAACACTATAGCTGCAACACCATCACTCCTCCCAACATAGGGTCTAGTAACCACACCAGCTATTACCAGTAGGAAGATTATCGTGAATGGTAATCCATACAATAGGGTTTCACGGCTAAACCCATGGGTTATATATGCTGATGATATGAACAACATTATAAGTGAAAAGATCAATGCCTTCCTAACCCTCGAAACCCTAGCCAACAACACCCTCCTCCACAACATCCTATCTGGGTATCTCTGATACAGTGGTTATGGGAAATAAAGATTATTGCACCATATACAGGGCCAAGAGGATCACATACACAGGTATCTCCAGTGGATCGAGGTTAAGCCTTAAATCATAGACATGTGCACCCCTTGATAAAGCCTTAAACCTCTTCTCCTTAACAACATAGTCCTCAACACTACTTGATAGAAACAATATATGGTCACCACTACATGGCTCAAGCATATATAATGGAATATATGATGCCTTAACCCCCCTCATCCTCAAAGCCTTGATCAATACATAGCTTGATGGCTCTAGGAAACTAGTTGATGAAACAACTACCTCCTCAAGCCCAAGCACCTTTGACAATACATCCCTATAGCCTGCAATAAACTCCTCAGTAATCGTGGAGAAACCCTCCTCAACAAACCTCTTTAGCCTCTCAACACGTCTACCACTCACGCCATATAGTCTAAGCCCGGTATAATGGGCAAGTAGGGTCTCATAGAGACTACAGACAATCTCAGACTTGGGGCAGGGTACAACGAGTCTATGGGCACCACGTAGTAGTGCATCAATAGTCTCCGGGGGCTTGGGGGTGACGATGTATATGTTTCCACCAGTCCACCTAGACGCGTCACCCAGCCGGACAAGCGATGGATCATCGGATCTGGTTGTGAAATAGACTATAGTAGCCATTCTACGGTAGATAAGCCTGTAGAGAGCAATAGTATCGGAATCCTGTAGAACAGGCTGTCTATCCGGATTCAACGTCGTTATAAGCCAGTAGAGAGTTGATGCAGCAGTATATCCTAGACCCGTATAGGCTAGTAAAAGCTCTCCTCCACCACCCTCTATGAACTCAACTAGCTTAGCACAGGCTTCACTAGCCCATTTCTCAGCATTCAATACCTGATGTACAAGCCATTCTACATTAGAGCTGTCTCCAAAGCCCTGCAACAACTACACTTCCCTACATCAGGTTCATCCGGGAGCCTCCTAATAATCTCTGGTAATAGCTTCCGGGCTTTCTCAGTATTCTCCCTCATAACACGGATAACCTCCTCAGCAGTAACAGGCTTCTCAGCCCATACATCATAGTCTGTAACCATAGCTACAGAGGCATAGCATAGCTCAGCCTCACATGCAAGTACAACCTCTGGTACAAGAGTCATACCAATAATATCGGCTTTAAAGACATCCTTCCACACCCGGCTCTCAGCCCTTGTAGAGAACCTTGGCCCCTCAATACATATATAGGTACCACCATAGTGTAGCCTAAGGCCCTCCACAGCCTTAGCAGCTTCAGCAATAATCTCCCTCAAATGCTCACAGAACGGATCAGCCATACTGACATGAGCTACAACACCTCCCTCAAAGAATGTGAAATCCCGTACTCCCTTAGTCATATCAATAAACTGATCAGGTAGTACAAAGTCTCCGGGCTTATAGTCCCATCTCAGACTACCAACTGCTGAGAATGATATAACCCATTTAACCCCAAGGCTTTTCAGAGCCCATATATTTGCACGATAGTTTATACGGTGTGGTGGTATCTTATGTCCACGTCCATGTCTTGGTAGAAACGCTATTCTCCTACCCATAAGCTCCCCGATAATAATGTTATCACTTGGAGCACCATATGGTGTATAGATCTTGTGCTCCTCTATATTCTCTAGACCAGGTATTTCATATAAGCCACTACCACCAATAACACCTATTTCAGCCTTAACCTTGGGTTTCACGAAAACCATGGTATACACCATATAGTCTAACTCTATAACTCACATTAATGATATGGGGGCTAACATTATAAGCTTTAATAACAGCTTATCCCCTAACATGGTGTTCGTATAATGGATGGTTGTCTAGGCCTAGTATTTGGTATAATGTTTCTAGTAGTTATGCTCCTCCTAAGGATACCTCTCTGGATATCATTTATAATAACATCCATACTTACATCTCTAGCTATTGGTGGAACAGTATTTCTAGTAGATAATATATACAGTGTATCAACAGATCCTTCTACAATAGATCTAGTGGTTATAATGTACCTTATAGCAGTCCTTGTAACACTCTATAGGGAGACTGGATTCATTGATCAGTTGAGTAGGGAGTTAGCATTAGCACTTAAGAAGCCATGGGCTATTATAGGGTTCGTCCCAGCAATACTTGGTCTCTTACCAGTACCTGGTGGAGCATTAATGTCTATACCAATAATTGATCGTGTTGGAGACTATATGGGACTTGATAAGGATAGGAAGTTATTCCTAAACGTGTGGTTTCGGCATGTAATATTTGTTGTATACCCGTTAAGTACTGTATTAATATTGACATCTACATTAGCTGGAGTAGATATATGGGTATTGATTATAAGGCAAATACCAGTAGCTATTGCAATGATCATTACTGGATACATTATAGGACTACATATTGGAGGATATCATGGAGGCTATGAACAAGCTGGTGAAAATGGTGATAAAAAGCTTCTCCTAAAGGTTTTTCTCACCAATAATAGTATCTATAGCTATTGCATTATCTACATCATACTATCTAGACTATAGGTATCCACTACCAGTTAACAGGTTATCCATGGTAATAGGTGTAGTCATAGGGATAATATTATTGACTAGATTATCAGGGATAGGACTTGGAGGCCTATTTAGGGCCTTTACTGGGGAGAAGTCATTGGAACTTGCACTTGTAGGTTATGGTGCTATGTTACTCCGTGGAGTATTTGTTTCAACGGATCTATCATGTATCATAGACTATATACCATCGGGTATACCAGTACATGTTATAGCAGTAGTTCTCCCACTACTATTCTCCCTAGTATCGGGTGTACCAACTGGTGGTGTAGCATTATCAATACCCATTATACAGCAGGTAACAGTGATCACACCAGCACTAGCATCACTAATATACATATCAGTGTTTATTGGATACCTAGGATCACCACTACACCTATGCTATATCTATACAGCCCAATACCTAGGAATAAGTATTACTAAGGGATACAAGTACATGATACCATCATGTCTAATAACGATAGCCACTACATACACTTTGTCAATACTCTATACATAGTATCTTATGAAAACTATTGTATTAGAGTTTTAGTTCATCACCAGCTATATAAGTAGGATGTACTTAGCCTTACTAGCATCATACCTTACTACTCCCTTCTCCTCAAGGATACGTAGTGCATCCCTATAGTATCTCTCACCAACATCAATACCATACCACTCATGGAAACCCTCTATAATCTCCTCATAACTCCACTCCCTCTTACCAGTCTCCTTATACGTCTCAGTCATCATACGCTTGATGAATTCATAGGTATCCTCAAGCCTTGTCCATGGATACTGGAACCATGTCCAATCCTTAACCTCTATAGCATAGTAGTCAGGCTTTATCTTAGCAACAGGACTGATCCACTGGAGAGTAGCTATTCTCACCTCACTGGGATTCCAGTTCTCCAATATATAGTTCTTAGCTAGTATTAGGCTCTCACCAGTATCACATATATCATCAACAACCAGTACCCTATGCCCACTCAAATCGATCTTATAAGGATACTTTATAATAGCACGCTCCTCCTTCTTAGCAGCCTCAGTCCAATGCTGACTCTGAATACTAACTAGATTCTCAACATCAAGGAAATCACATAGGAGACGAGCTGGTACATAGCCCCCACGTGCAAGTGCGACAATGATATCCGGTTTATAGCCGTCCTTTCTAATCTTTTCGGCGAGCTCCCACGCCCAATCAACTATGTCCTCCCAGGACACAAGTTTAACAGGTATTCTAGGCACTCCTTAATCACCAGATAAATACTCCTATGATCTAGGATAAAAACCCTATGATACACTAACTAGGCCTACCAGGAATACCTATCCAAAGACAAGTCTATCTAGGACATTATAGAATAGATCTCCAGGTAAGGCCATGTGGGGTCGAGCTAAAGATACCTCGTAGCAAAACACATCTACAAAGGCTGATAGGGCAAGTGAGAGACTATAGCGTTCTCACATAGGAAGATTTCCTGACGAAAACTTGAGAAACTACTATTGTACATCTATAGAATACATGGAATAGTAAAGAAATATGTAGTCCAATGTTGCAAATATGATTTCTTCGGGAACAAAGAATACTGCTACAACGTAGAAATATATGTGCTGGAATCACTAGAACCAGCAGAAAAATAGGCAAAAATAAATTCTAGAGGGATAGTTACGACCATGGAGAACCAACTAATTGCTCTCGATCTCACTCCAATACTCATTAATGATTCTCTCAACAATCCTATAACGCTCTTCTAGGGTGATCCCTTCTAAGCCTCCCCTTAAACTTGGCCAAAAAGCACCAACGAACCCCTATAAACCAAGGCGTCAGAGGCCCGCCAGCCCATATGCCCGGTACTACAGTTAGCATTTTCAATATGGAAAACATATAAACGAGGAAAAGAAACGCTATCCCGAAACTAAAGCACTACATATGGTGTAGGTATGGCTAAAGCAATAGTGTTTACCCCTAAAATACTTGAGGAGGCGGGAATAAACCCTAGTGTTCTAGCTGAGAGGATCGAGAATGTATTCATAATCGTTAGAGGAGACCATGTACCACTAGATCTACTAGAGAATACAACACTAGATAACTACTACTTAAAAGAAGGATACACTACAATAAAAGAGCTACTACTAAGCTTTCTCAGCACAAGCATAGATGATAAAATAAAGGAAATATACGCCCTAATAACTGGAGAGAAACACGTAATAACAACAACGATCAAGCATGGAGAAATAGTAGAACTAGAAATCGGGAAAAAGATCAACTAGACTAGATTTCTTCCTAGCTTCTCTAACACCCTTATACCTCATCCTAAGATCAGATAACCTAAACCTAACATAAGACTCCATTAGAGCATCCCTCCAATCAATCCCTTGTACAACATGGACAATAGACCACTTCTTAACAACTCTACCCAAAACCATACGTTCATGGAAAACCTACCACCTAAGCGAAGCACCCTATTAAAAATTAAAACATAACCAACGCGTTTCAAAGAAATCCATACTCGGCTACTAAAATTGACAACATCTCCCTTAATAGAGATATAAAGATTAAAAAGAGCTATCCGAATAATCAATCCTAACCTTACTAAAAACCTTACGCCTACGTTTAGCTAGGTATGCTATTACAGAAATGGCTATGGCAGCCATAGCGATCAATGGTATAGTGTATGGCTCATGGATTGGAGGTACAGGGTTAACGACTATGGTTTCATTAACAGTTAAAGGCTCAATAAACTCTTCACCTGGTACAATCCTCTGATTACCACCAGAGACACTAACGTTATCAATAATGACAAGGTTCGACGTATTAACATAAGCCAGTACACCAGTACCAGATAACCCAATACCCGGGAACCCCTCCCTCCTAAACATGATCTTTAATGATACCCCATCAACAATATAGTCTCTATAATCATATGCCTCCCCAAGATCACCATAGGAGACATCTATAGCTCCAGGATCACTGTTAAACACTATCGTTATATTGAGGCTCTCAACATTGGTTAGATTAATAGCTTTGATAACAAATGACCCATTTGAATAGGTAATCTCTAGTACATTAATATATGGTCTATACCTACGGCTAACAACCATATCCCAGAAAAGATCCTCATCATCAGCCCCATCCTCATAGCCTAGAGCCCAGAATCCAAAGCCTCCATAGCCATACTTGATCACATAATCTATCTTCATAGCTAGTGATGTTATGTTGTCAAACCATATCTGTCTCCAGCCACCATTATCCTGGTATCTAATCCATGGTACATGCCCTATATCATCCCATAGCACTCCATAGCCATAATAGCTGTTCCTTATAGACCTATATGTCCTAGCCGTACCAGAACCAGTAGTACTAGTATAAGGATCTGGTGAGCTAGCAGGCCAATCATAGCCGTAGAGAGGTAGTCCTAGAATGATCTTGTTTTTATCATAGTAGTTATCAAGTATGTCCAGGGAATCATCAACATCAAGCTCTGTACTCTTGAGAGGAGATACAGGGCCTGTTGTTGGAGCATTACTCCAGTGGTAGTCATAGCCCATTAGGAATACGAAGTCAACATAGTCGTTTAGTCTTGAGTCACGATAGACTGTCTCTATAGAACCAGCTATATCAAAGGATACTATGACTCCATTGTTCTTAAGACTTATTAGAACCTCTAGGAAATAATCAGTATTATCACCACCAGTATAGCTATTAGTATCCCTCATAAACTCAAAATCAATATTAACACCTGCAAAACCATATGTCTCAATAACATCCAGTATATTCTGTATAAACTCCTCCCTATGATAAGCCATTATCTGATCCATTGTATCAGCATTAAAACACGTTATAGCCAATAACATGGTACATCCACAACTAGCATTAACCCTCCTGATCTCGTCAAGATACCAGTCTATATAAGATGTATCAATAGATCCATCACTCTGTGCAGGAGCATCAAAGAACACTATGTAATCAAACAACCCACTAGGAGGATCATAACTGGTAATAGTCCAGTAAGGTAGAAAACCAATCAAAACCCTATCATCACCAGAACCAGCTAATAGGTAACCAGTAGGTAATGGAGTAACAACAATACCGATAATAAATAATAACAGTATAAACTTAGCCGCAACCATAAGAACCACCTATAACAACAACATATTATAATAAAACACTATATAAACAATACCGTAGAAGACAACAATAACCCTAAGAAAAACCCTTATAACCCCAGCACAAAACAATGTCTACAATGAGGTGCGGGGGTGCCCGAGCCTGGTCAAAGGGGTCGGGCTTAGGACCCGATGGCGTAGGCCTGCGTGGGTTCAAATCCCACCCCCCGCACCATCTATTTAATACCTGTGAATTATGTGTTCTCTATGTATTTTGATTTTGTACTTGGTATTGGTATCTAGTTTTTGGGGTAACATATATTAACTATTATCTACAGAATTCCTATGACGCTAGTACCCTATGGTTTAGGAATGTATGGTTGTGTATGAGGTATGTATATTCGTAATATGGCTATAGCCCTTCTACTACTAATACCTATATTGTCAATACCAGCTATACCTAGTGTATATGCTGAGTATAGTGATAGGATTGTACTAGATAATGGGTATTTCAGAGTTACAGTGAGGACTTCAGACTATCGTGTAGGCTCATTCACGGTAGCAACAGGTGATCAGCATCCTTACCCGAATCAGGATGTATTGTATGGTGGTGAGGATGAGGATCCAGGTACTAGTGTACTGGCTATATCACTTCCACAGTATAGTAAGACTTATTCTACAAGAGATGGACAATATGTTCCAGAAGGCTTCTCATTCGTGTATCTAACAAGTATAGACTATAGCGTCACTAGTGGAGATAACTATGTAAGGATCGAGTGGACACTACCAGAGAACATAGTGTTAGTTGAAGAAATATACCTCTATGGTACAGCATTGGAGAATAGCTTTGTAGAACAGAGAGTACATGTTATAAACTACAATAATAACCCTGTTGATGTATGGATAATGTTTATGTGGGATATAATGATTGATGGTGAGGACGGTTCAGTCATTAGGTTCTGGAATCAAGATGGGCCCGTCACAGAATGGCTTGAAAACGCTACCTACATAGGGGATCTCTCAAGTATTGATTTCTGGCAAACAACAAATGATAATGAAAACCCACTATTCTATATATGGGGATCCATAAAACTACCTCAAGGAGCTACCATACCCACGGGATTCATATATGATGATTGGGGCGAGTTAGTGGATCATTCCTGGAACTATACAGTTGATACTAGCAACTATATCAAGGGTGATGATACAGCTATTGCATATCTATTCATAGATACAGTACCAGCTGGAACCGAGAGAGTATATAGGCAGTTCATACTAGCTGTATCAGGTCTTGAGGAACAGCCACCAGAGATCATTACTACAACAATAACCTCTCCAGGAGAGACAACAACATCCCCCGTATGCGCACCAGAAACGGTCACTGTTACAGAGACTGTCACAGATACATATACGACAACGGAAACCCATACATATACTGTGACAAAGAATAATACAGTGACCCATATGCATACCAAGACAATAATTATGTCTAATGAGACAGAGGTACTAGGGATAAGGCTTTCACATAAGATGATACTAGCACTACTACTATCAACAGCAGTATTCTTCATACTATTCCTAATAATGCTGATCCTATATGTAGCTAAGAAATAGAGGTTTATGGGCAGCAACATATACTAAGAATGTTTTTTCCTATCTCTTCCCCCCATTATCCTATGTCTTGTAAAAGCTATTGTCACTAGAGCAGTTATTGAATAAACTATTAAGCCTAGGTTAAGTAGTGAACTCACATAGTAGTTTATTAGGGCTATTAGTAAGGTTATAAATGCTGCACCAAAGTTCATAAGCATATTGGTATAGGTTATAGCTAGTTCCTTCATACCCGTCCGTTCCACCATAGTACTCCTAATGATTGGTCTAAAGATCCTTGTACCGATTAGTGGTAGTGATAATAGTGTGTACAGTACTACTGGGTTAGATGGTATGGAGATAGCCATTAATGATAATAGTACTAGGTAGGTTACACCATAATTGATCTTTTCACCACCATACCTATCAGCTAGATATGAGAATACAAGGCTTAGCCCAAGGCTAATGTATCCAGCATAACTCCAGTAAAGCCTTGCAAGATCACGGTTGAAACCAGAGATACTACGTGCATAGGCTAGGAGATAATCCAGAGATAAACCAGCCACACCACCCATAACAATAGCTAGAGGCACAAGATCGATTGTCTCCCTAAACAATCTACCATAAACTCTAAAACCAGTATAACCACCACCTCCCAAGCCATATCCTCTCATAGCAAACCAGTAGACTATAGCTAGGACTATTAGGAGCATTATAGAGAATATGAATAAACCAGAGTATCCGACAAGATCCTTTAATGGAGATGCAAGCCATACACTAAAGTAATAGGCTATATTAGACAATACAAAGTATAGGCTAAGCCCTCTAGCCCTCCAATCACTAGGTACACTAGCTACCACCAAGGCCTGTATAGAGGGCCATAGAAGCCCTGATGCAAAACCCTCCAATAACCTAATGAAGGGATATAGGTTTGTAGGTACAATTGTGTAGAGATAATACGTTAGTGCAAGTAGTAGGAGACCAGTTGAACCAGTGAATCCATAGCCTCTCCTAGTAATGAGTAGACCAGTATATAGACTAGTCAAACCACGGGAAACCATAAACCCAGCTGTAAGAAAAGCTACAGCCAATAAACCATACTCCTCAAACGATCGGAAGACGATATAGGGTCTTATAAAACCATAAACGATCATTCCAGAAATACCCATAAACAATGCAACCACATAACCACGGGAAACAATCATCAATAACCAACCCAGCATAAACTACTAGACAACCATAATACTATAGAAGCTCCCCTAAAAATAAAACTCATATTAACATATAAGAGCTACTCACCAAAAGGAAATAATAGTGGATGATGAAGGCTAGATAAACTAGACTAGATGATGAAGGTTTCTGGTACTGATAAAAATGATACAGGTTACCATGATCTTAAGGCCTTGAACCCTTTAGTTATTTTATAACTTTTAAAAGTAAAATGCTATATTGATTGAAAAACTATATTACTCTTACCTAAGGTGATTTATAGTTTAAATAAGTATCATTAACTTAATGTGTATACTCTATTATATTTAGGTTATTAGAGCTATAGAATATGTTCTAGAAGATATCATATCTTGTA
>Ga0190313_1001341_pt1 | contig 13331 bp, 18 predicted proteins | sample 4870071011_MG_FD_169989 | JGI IMG/M metagenome (GOLD analysis project Ga0190313, IMG submission 169989) | Hydrothermal vent sediment bacterial communities from Southern Trench, Guaymas Basin, Mexico - 4870-07-10-11_MG | ecosystem: Environmental > Aquatic > Marine > Hydrothermal vents > Sediment ...
GGGGTTCTAATTGATACTGATAAGGATCAGCCCGATAAAAGATTCCGGGATTTTAAGAATGCTCTTCTGGCTAGAAAGATAGAGATTACCCAGGAATATAAACTAAATAACCAGAATTTCCTACTACAGGTAGGTAATATAAAGCTTGTTGTACATATTGCTGGGGATCTTTCTTTTAACTTTGATTCTCACAGTTTTGATGACTATTTAGTTAAACTTATGATTCTAGAGAATTACAAAATTAATATTGAACAATTTAGAACAGCAAAACAAATTATCTCACACATGCAAATGAATATATATGATTTAATATTTAAAGCACACAATAAAAACATATTCACCGCATTTAGTAAAACACTAAAATTCCTAAACACGATTAAGGAGAACCATAGGTGATATCGCACCCCAAACATGGTTTTTCCTAGTTATGCGAAATCGTGAATATTTTAACTTTTTGATAACAACCTCAGCAAAAACGTCTAAATTAGTTAAATCAAGCGTTAACAAAATTTGGTATTACACTATCTACGACCGTTGTATAAGAATATTTTCATCTAGAGAAATTCTATAGAAGACACTTAATCACCTCTTGTGGTCTTTTAATGAGCTTTCTCCAAATTTTTCTTATAATGGGTTCCAAAACATCCATATATTTCGCTAATTCGATGACATCGCTAAGCCTTAGTGTTGGAAACATCTTAATGATTTCTTCTGGTTTAAAACCAGCCCTGAGGAACTCATAAACAGTTGAGACAGGAACACGTGTTCCCTTAACCACAGGCATTCCAGCCAATTTTTCCTTGGTTATCTCTGCCAAATTCATCGCTTTTAGGAATTTTTTGAATAATTCCAAATTCTCATATATCACGCGCACTTTGTCTAATGGAATCTCTGGAAACATCTTCAGTATGTCTTCAATTTTCATCCCATTATCAAGCAATTCGACAATCACACTAAGCTCAATTCGTGTTCCTCTTATAATTGGATCTCCACCACATTTATCTAGATTGATTTCTACACAAGATTCTATAATGTAACTTTGTAGTTTCATTTTACTCCCCCGAATTCATTAGTCAATATGAACTATGCCAGGAACAGATTAAAAAATTAAAAAATCTCAAGAATTACTAACCAAATGAAAACTCTCATGAATTTTCGTAAACAAAGATAGAATTTATTTAATAGTGGGTAGAACGATAATTGAATTTCTCCTGATTAGTGTAATTTTAGTTTTCAGATTAGACATGAACAATCTCAAAGCCAAGTATTCATGCCGATAGGGATTATGTTGAATGGGAAGCCGTGGTTACACTTCTTAAAGAGTTAAAGGAAGAAGAGCAACTTTTGTGTGAAATTCTTGAGTTTTAGCATTAGAAACTACTTTAAGGCTATCATTAACCACTTTCGGAATAATCCTGATGTGATTTCAATTAAGATAGATTCCCTAATCGTTGGTCAGAACCATGGATATATTCAGTGTAGGACTAATTTGGCATTACTCTCGATTTTGGCTGTTCTGTTACCTATAAAATTTTCTTTTTCTTTAAGAAATCCTCTATTACATGTATAAATTCTTCTGCTGCCCTTATTGCCTCCTTTATTTCATCTTCTGTAAAGTATGCAAGAATCACATAATCTGAGGTTTCTCTCATTTCTTTGAGACGCCTTAAAATCACACCATATTTTTTGTCTAATATTCCTTCCTTAATTATCCTTAGTCCGAATTTATGCAAAACACCCTCATGTGTTTTAGGATCTTCATTAAACAAGAGCAAAATTGCTTTTGCAGCATGAAATACAGCATAATATGCACGACTAATAGCATCGTCATAGAATCCCCCCTTAAGCAAATATTTCGCTGCTTCTAGTTTTTCTTTAGCTTTTTCTAATCTAATTTTTATTTCTTCTTTCATTTCCTCCTCCAAATTACCTTACCTTCACTTAATGCTGTTTTAAGAAACGAATTTAATTTGTTTTCTTTAAGGATTTTAGAAGGTATATATATTGCTGTTACTGGAACCAAGTATTTTAGGTAGAGATCGTCGGCAATTTTCCCAAAGAAACGCTTTGCTTCTTGAACATCATCTGCAATTACTAGTAAGTCTAAATCACTCTCGGGAGTATAATCTCCCCGTGCAACAGACCCGAAAACAATAATCTTTCGTATTGATGTACTCTTATTATCTAACTGTTTCCTTATGTAATCAAAGATTTCATTAATATGCAAAAACCACATTTTGCAACTCCCAAAAGAAAAAGCAAATGAAACAAATATTAATCTAAATTCATTATCATGACTGTCTCACTAAATTAAAAATACAACATCACAAAAATGTTTTTGGGTTTTTAATATGGGGAAGAATGTGCTTAAAGCTCTTGGAATTCATAATTTCCGTGGAATAAAAGAGGGAGAAATAAAAGGTCTCTCTCAAGTAACCGTATTTATTGGGAAGAATAATTCTGGAAAGTCAACAATACTTGAAGCACTTTACTTGGCATCTGCTGCCTTTAATCCAGAAGATCATCTTTCACCAATAGTAAGAACTACTTATACCAGCAAATACTGTCAGAAAATTGTATATTTAATCACACGAAGGCATTTGGAAAATGCGTATGCTGAAGGTCTCTGGTATGGATATGATATTGAGAAACCAATTAAAATTACGCTAACATTTAGTGATGGTAAAACTTTCTCTACTATTTACATGCATGATCATCAACAACCATACGTTTTAATGAATTCCCAGAAAAGACTGTTTCTGCAGATTACCAAAAAAGGCATATACAAGATAGAATATAGTGACATTGGGTCTGTACGAACCGCAGTTAAAGTAGATTCATCTATTTTAAATGAAATATTGGGTAATGATTATGAGCACAAGGTGAAATTTCTTTCTAATATTGCATTTGTTGATGTTCTCTTAACACGATATTTTCGGAGAATAGAAAGAACATTTTGGAAGAAAATACTACAATACAGATTAGATAGATTTTTGGTCAAATTAATTCGTGATGGATATGACGTTAATGCAGAAGATCTCACTTATGTTCCGATAAATGGAGGATTTCAACTTGTCGTTAAAATGCCCACCACGTATGTGCGTGTAGATGATTTAGGTGATGGAGTAAAGTTCTCATTAGTGCTTGCAATGATATTTTTAACGCGTGAAAATACATTAGTTTTACTTGAAGATCCAGAATGCCATCAACATCCTCATGGACTGGCCAAAACCTTTGAAGCTTTAATGAAATTAGCAATTAATAGAAAACTCCAACTCTTTATTACAACTCATAGTATAGAACTATTAAGAATTATTTCCCATATTGCTCAAGAGCAAAATCTAGATGTATCTATATTCTTTTTGGAACGAGATGAAAATGGAATTCTTCATTCTCGAAGATTTGGAATTGATGAATTAAACGCATTAGAAGAACTTGCAATTGATGCTCGTTTCTTGTATGTGATGTAAAAATGACTAGCCTTTTACAATTCAAACCAAGAGAGAATTCTTTCATTAAAATTGCACGAGCAGTCGACATATATCTTAAGACGATAATATTGTGTGAGGGATCAAGAGATGCTGAAGTAATAAAAGTCCTTTGTAAAAAACTTGGAATTAATCTAAGAAATACTGGAATAACCGACTGTGGAGGAATAAAGGAATTAACAAGAATCGCAAGATATATAATAGCTATTTCTCGCGTTTCATATAGATTAAAAACAGTCGGGGTTCTAATTGATACTGATAAGGATCAGCCCGATAAAAGATTCCGGGATTTTAAGAATGCTCTTCTGGCTAGAAAGATAGAGATTACCCAGGAATATAAACTAAATAACCAGAATTTCCTACTACAGGTAGGTAATATAAAGCTTGTTGTACATATTGCTGGGGATCTTTCTTTTAACTTTGATTCTCACAGTTTTGATGACTATTTAGTTAAACTTATGATTCTAGAGAATTACAAAATTAATATTGAACAATTTAGAACAGCAAAACAAATTATCTCACACATGCAAATGAATATATATGATTTAATATTTAAAGCACACAATAAAAACATATTCACCGCATTTAGTAAAACACTAAAATTCCTAAACACGATTAAGGAGAACCATAGGTGATATCGCACCCCAAACATGGTTTTTCCTAGTTATGCGAAATCGTGAATATTTTAACTTTTTGATAACAACCTCAGCAAAAACGTCTAAATTAGTTAAATCAAGCGTTAACAAAATTTGGTATTACACTATCTACGACCGTTGTATAAGAATATTTTCATCTAGAGAAATTCTATAGAAGACACTTAATCACCTCTTGTGGTCTTTTAATGAGCTTTCTCCAAATTTTTCTTATAATGGGTTCCAAAACATCCATATATTTCGCTAATTCGATGACATCGCTAAGCCTTAGTGTTGGAAACATCTTAATGATTTCTTCTGGTTTAAAACCAGCCCTGAGGAACTCATAAACAGTTGAGACAGGAACACGTGTTCCCTTAACCACAGGCATTCCAGCCAATTTTTCCTTGGTTATCTCTGCCAAATTCATCGCTTTTAGGAATTTTTTGAATAATTCCAAATTCTCATATATCACGCGCACTTTGTCTAATGGAATCTCTGGAAACATCTTCAGTATGTCTTCAATTTTCATCCCATTATCAAGCAATTCGACAATCACACTAAGCTCAATTCGTGTTCCTCTTATAATTGGATCTCCACCACATTTATCTAGATTGATTTCTACACAAGATTCTATAATGTAACTTTGTAGTTTCATTTTACTCCCCCGAATTCATTAGTCAATATGAACTATGCCAGGAACAGATTAAAAAATTAAAAAATCTCAAGAATTACTAACCAAATGAAAACTCTCATGAATTTTCGTAAACAAAGATAGAATTTATTTAATAGTGGGTAGAACGATAATTGAATTTCTCCTGATTAGTGTAATTTTAGTTTTCAGATTAGACATGAACAATCTCAAAGCCAAGTATTCATGCCGATAGGGATTATGTTGAATGGGAAGCCGTGGTTACACTTCTTAAAGAGTTAAAGGAAGAAGAGCAACTTTTGTGTGAAATTCTTGAGTTTTAGCATTAGAAACTACTTTAAGGCTATCATTAACCACTTTCGGAATAATCCTGATGTGATTTCAATTAAGATAGATTTGCTGATCACCTAAACACAAAACGTTAAAAGAAGAATAAAAACATTAAGAATATTAGTTCTTCCTATTTTCTTTTGAAAGATTATACTTGCGTAAATATAATGAAAAGGGATAAAAGATGAAAACATTACTTATAAAGGTAAGTGATGAAAAAACCGCTGTTGACATCCTAACTAATGCACTACAACTAGAATTAAGAAGCATCATAGTTGGCTTACAGCGCACAAGAAGCATGCTTAGAAATTATGAGCAGAAATATAATATGAAGAGCGAAGAGTTTTATAAGAAATTTATGAAGGGTGAATTAGAAGAAAAAGACGAATTCATAGATTGGGCAGGTGAGTACGAAATTTATCAGGAACTAACTAGGAGAAAGAAGATTATTGAGGAAATGCTAAAGAATCTACAGAGAGAATAATAATGAATATTAGCGAGTATATTAAAAAGCATCAAGAAACAATATTAACTAAGAGAATTGTAATTTCAACAGACGTAAAATATGACGTTAGAACACATGAAACTTGCGTAATAAAAGGTGTGATTTATTTAATAAAGGGATATAGAATAGAATTTTCTGAGTACATCGTGATCAAATTTGGAGAAATTATTAAGCTAAAGTACAGATATACAATAGTAGATAACAAAAATAATGTCCTAATTAGATGGGACAATGCACCACATCATAAGCATCTACTAACTTATCCACATCATAAACACGTCGGTAATAACATTCTTCCATCCAAAGAAGTTTGGATTTGGGACGTATTGGATGAAGCAGAGAAGATATTACTTCACAAGTAATTCAGCTCAAACTCAGGAAAAATCTTTATTACCCTATCAAACAGTTCTTTTAATAAGCGTATCTTCGATATCTTGGCCAACCGTATCAAAACCCGTCGAGTCAGCAACAGCCGTCAAAGTTTTGCACCAAGATCGTGCAGAATATGTTTTTCCTTGTACCTAATTCCAGCCCCTCTCCTCTTTAACTCATCCAGGAACTCCCAAATAGAAAGACCAGCAATTTCTGCTGCCTTTCCTAGAGATACCTCTCCATTAACATATCTCTTAATAGCTTCTCTTATTTTAAGAAGAAATATTCCTTTCTTCAAAGCTTCCACAATTACGGTTCTCGTGTCAATTCTTTTAAGTTCGGATAACTTTTTAACATCATTGTACAGCTTGATAGGAATCTTAATCACTATTTCCACGATATCCTCCAATGCATTCACCAAATCTCATACGAAAATTCTTTCGTTATTTTTTCATGTCTTTTTAACATAACTGATGTGCTAATGCAGAATAAGTTATTTTCAAATTAGGATTACGGTAGAACTAATCCTCGCTTAGGTATGGGCAAATATATTATACCATGTTTTATCTCATATTTTTCAGATGTTAAAGTTACGCCGGGAGGAAGAATACTAATTAAATCATCAATAAAAGTGTATAAATCTTTTACTTTCTGGTAAAAGTTTAGAACTGCTTTTTCTAGATCTTTACTTAAGACTTCTATTTTTAAACCAATCTCTTGAGCCTCAACATAAGTTATTGCTCTGCCATGGTATTTAAATTCACGAGTAAGCTTTCTTGCAATTTTCTCGGCTTTATTTTTGTCTTTGATCATCCTCCTCATTAATAATCGCATTACTAATTCATTAACGTGCTCAACTAAGGAATCGTAATGACCCAATTCAGGTATAGCGATTCTTCTTAATGTAGACGCCGCTATTTTTCGTTATTGATATTTAACTCCTTGAGAGTCTCGAGAGCCTGTCTTAATGAGTCTCTTATAGTCTTTGCTGATACCCAACGCTTGGTTTCCTCTAGGTAAATTTGAGGATCTATTGGTCCTAGTTCAGACGCACTATGCATTAAAATTTTGTCTCCAGCACAAGCAAGGAGAGTACCAGCACTCTTTGCATATCTAAGTATAAGTACGCTTAATTCTTTATCTCCCAATTTGTTTTGCAAAACTTGGCCAATGTGATATGCCGCGTCGGCATCTCCTCCGAAGGTATCTAACGCAAGAATTAGATCCTTTTCCAAGTATTTTTCATTATTAAGTAAAAACAAAAGAACATCGTCTACGATGTCTCTTTCGATAGAACATCTGCTATGAAATATCAGTAAGAAGATATTTTTATTGAATAATCTTTCTAATTCTGATGTTTTCTCATCAATGTTTTCTAGCAATTGATTAAGTCTTCTAGAAATTACTTGTCTTAATTCTCTTAAATGATTATTCAGATTCAAGCCCATAATATCTCCACCATGCTTCCACTTTTTCTTTAATTAAACTGAGACTGGCTACTTCTGGATAGAGAGCATATATGAGAGATATAAGATACGTAATTGGCAGTTTATTGTAGTTTTCAACGAGCTTACTCAACTTTAATGCTAACATTGGGTTTCTTTTCATAATCTTATCGTATACCTCAGCAGCAATTTTTGCCCCCTTTTCTGTGAGAAATACCATCCTCTTATAACCAGTGTCGGTATGGTTAACTGGAATTTTCTTTATTTCAACTAGTCCTTGGTAGATTAAATCATTTAGCGTATCCTGTAAATCTTCAGACCAAGGACCAAACAAGAATGCATCAAATCTAAAAAAATTTAAACCTAGCTTCTTTTGAATTAAGAAAACCATTTTATGCAATCTTGTTATTCCATCTACGTATTTCTCAGCGAGATACAGTATTAACAAGAGTAATTTCTTTTTGTCAATATTCACGTCAAATGTTGAATTTTGGTGCATAAGATTAACCTTTCGTATCCAATATTAAACATTTTCAACCAAAGTTAAAAACTGTAATATCTCTTCGTACTTCAACTATAGATGCTTTCCGAAGGAATTTTTCAGAAATGAGTAAATTATATGAGGAATGAGCTCGTAGATTAGGGCGGATAAATACGAAATTTATCAAGAACTAATTAAAAGAAAGGAAGATTATTAAAGAAATGTTGAAAAATCTAGAAGAAAATAAAATGAGAATTAGTAAGGATACAAGCATTTTAGTCTTCTTAACATATATCTTGACTTAAAGTAAGTTCACTAGAGAAAGTATTATTTCTCTAAATAAGTTGAAAAATCCTACAACGCTGGGATCAATTATAACCAAGGAATCACAGACAACCTTTCAAGACTCAAACTCCTCTTTAATATCCTCCTCTTCGTAAACAAAGGGCTTTATCCCCCTTTTTCTTAGTTCATATATGAAATCTTGAATTGAAACTCCAGCTATCTCGGATGCTCTTCCCACACTTATTATTCCACGAAAGAAAAGTTCTATTGCCAGAGCTAGCCTAACATCTTTCTCCAAATCGCCTACGTAATTTGAAGGAACCACTACACGAACGATCTTCTGAATTAATTTTTGCATAAAAATCCACCAAAAAATTCATTTTGGAATTAAATTAAAATATTTGCATCAATAAATCTCGTTCTTGCGCCTTCTTACCTTATCTCTTACTTCCTTACGAAATAGCTCATCGCCCGTCACATAAGGTGCTTCTTCCTCCTCTAGAAGAGAAAGAAGTATGTCTTTTGGATTACGGGTAATTACAATCTCGTTTTCCTCAATAGTAAGGATTATATTATCTCCCTCTTTTACTCCCAATCTCTCAATTATTTGTTTCGGCAATTTTATTGTGTACCCCCTAAGAATTTGAACCTTACATTTGATTTTTTAGCCATCCGAAGCCCTAAAATGAGAAAATCCAATGCTAATTATAAAATAAGAAAACCATTTATTCATCATAAAGAAAAACAATTTTTAAACAATTTTGGAAGAATTTCAACAAGATTTATTTTCGAAAAGATTATCAAAACGCTCGCATTTAAGACCACTCTCAATTTTATTCACCATCTTTAGATCATGAAGAGCCTCCTCATCATCATAATGACGAGGAATCTTCTCTCTTTCGAGCATATCCAAAAACTCCCACAATGGTATTTTAGCTATCTTCAAAGCCAGACCTAATGTGGCAATTCCCTTTTCATAGAGTCGCAAAGCCAGTTCTATGCGTAATCTCCGCTCGCATTCATCTGGAGGTATCTTCAATTTCTCTGCAACCTCCTTTGGAATGATAATTGTGATGTACTCGTTCATATGTATCCCATTAAGAAAAAATGCTCCCCATTAATTTCTTGCACTTTTGTTTGATCGATTTGGTCTTACAAACACAAAAACCCTATGGAGGTACTCAGAGAATTAATTTTCTTATTTTTAATGAAACATGTTTAGCATCATTAGTGTGAAGGGATAGCATGAAAATGATACTCATAAGAGTAAACGATAAAAAAATGCTATTGACATCTTGATAAGTGCGCTGCAATTAGAATTAAAAGACATTATAATTGGTTTGCAACGCACGAAAAAATATGCTTAGAGATTGCAAGAAGGGATATAATATGAAGAGTAAAGAGTTTTATGAAAATTTATGAAGGACAAATTAGAAGAGAGAGATGGATTTATAGGTTAGGGCTCAACACTTAATCTAAGTACGAAGAATTAACAAGCATTCCTTAAGGAACAAATCTAAGCTTGGATTATACAGCGGAAATACCCTATTACCTGCATGCCTATGATGATGAAATGTTGGGAGGTTTTTGTGAGATTCGTGTGGAGCATTGTCATAACGTAATAGACACATATCTCTTCTAATCAAGGAATAAGCATACTTTACAATAAGTCCATGCTTAAGGCGCTCATAGACATCAATATATTCCGTATCTAGCCAGAATCTCACCTTGAAATACCCTGTTGTTTCATTAACATGGCTAATCCAAATGTCCATTACGCTATACTTAGTCACTTTGAGTCTTGTTGTGATGAGTAAAATAACGTCATCAAGCCTCTCTTTGACTTTCAACAATATCACGTAATTTCCTTGTGATTTCAAGGAAAAGCTCGTAATCCTCTTCCCAGTTCATGAAATCAACGAGAGTATCATGATCCTCGGGCTCGGGGATTTTTCCCGATTTCCACTTCTTAATGAACTCCTCCGTCGGCATACCATACTTTTTTTCGTATTTTCTTAATCTGGATAACACGTCATTCAAACACTGCAAGTATTTCTCTGCTAGCGTGACAAGACTCGACTGTCGCATAAGAATCCCACTAATATCAATACAAATGATGCATATTTAATTCAATTTGAACCCTGTAGTGAATTATAATGAATCACCAAGTAATAGTCTTACTTCACAACAAATCAAAATATGCATGCGAAAATCTTTGAAATCACACCACCACTTGCAACAATAAGCTTATCGTTTTAGAGGAGAGAGAACTTGAATAGGAATAACTTGCTTATTTAATAGATAATGAACATAATCTAATAAGTATCAATAATTAATATTGACGACCGATTGCTGAAAAATAATTTCAGAATGTTGCGATTAAAAGTTATCACTATCTTGCGAAAAACTACAGAAAAAATAAGTATTAGTGAGCATAGGACTTTTTTGTCCCTCTCAAATTACATCCTAGCTTAATGAGTTCAAGTGTGATATAATGCTTATTTTCGATATGGGTAAAAATGGGTATTCTGTAATGAGCTTAAGCGAGTATCTAGATAAGCAAATAAAGTCATTAACTGCAGCAGCAAGAGTTCTCCTACTTCCTTTGCTACTCAGAAAATCAAAGATAACAATCGCGGATTACAAACAAGCATGTACTTTTTCTCCTCGTGTATTAACCATACAGAATAATAAAGTTGTAGCAGCATGGCCGGGCAAATTACAAGAACAAATGCTTACTGACAATTTTCTGAACATGCCACCATTAAGGGAATTTAAAAAGGCAGATGTAATTTTGAGAATTTCGAAGGAATTCGTAGAATTTAATATAGATAAACTATCAGACATCGTTAAAAACACAAAATTAGCAAAGCTCATCATAACTGCATCTCGAATTACGTTAAAATTCAAAGAACTACCATCAGAATCGCTAGATCTGTGGGAAAATCACATACATGCACTTGTGGCATCTAGAATGTTATTTACAGGGTTCTTCATGCTATTACTTTCAGACGGAATAGAAATAAACGCAATACTGGAAAAGATTGGAAAAGGCAAACATGCAAATCTTGAGGAAATCTCAAATCAATTGCAAGCAATTACAAATGGAAATTTAATACTCATGACAAGACCAGAATTAATTAAACCAGAAATCACAGAAACAAAATTATCTCATGAGCAAATAAAGGAACTGCTGGTGGAATTAGGTCATACACTTGGATTTAAAGCGACAGATGAATTTGAAACACCAGTAGGAAAATTTGATGTTTACTGGGAACGCGGAACTACAAAAATCTTCTTCGAAGTTCATGTCAAAGGAGAATTAAAAAGCGCATTATTCAAGCTAGAAAAAGTTGATGGCATTCCAGTAATAGTCGCAGACGCAAAACTAAGGAGCAAAATCTCAGCACTCTCAAAACGAGTAAAATTCATTCCAATTCAGCTAATCTTGCAATTGATGGAAGTTAAGAATAGTTTTGCTCCCATTAAAAAATTTACGAAACACATATTCCAAACACTTTAATTTTAGGGAAACGTGACAAACATGTTCACATACTGCAAATGGTGCAACGAATTCTTCAAGAAAAACTCTTTTGATATCCTCAGCTTCTCCGAGATAAACACATTGTCAGAAAAACCAGCAGTCTACTTCATACTCGTAACTGATAAAGGAACACCAATTGAAATAATCTCATCGGCAATAAATATAATTAAAGAATCTTGGAAACAGGCTTGGAAAAACGCAAGAAGCACACTAGAACGAATAAAATACATTCCAGAACACTTAAAAACATGCAACACAATTTACATCGGATCAACACTAAACTTAGCAAAACGATACAATGCATTAAGTTTCTCAAGAGACGCACATGTAGCACGACCAGCAATATACGCACTAGCATTGTATGGATGGAAATTCGCATTAGCATATAAAACAATTGAAGAGAAAACTCTTGAGAGAATTACAGAAATCCTTGAATTAGAACCAACAAACACAAACCTAAGAAAAGCACTAAGCATAATACAGACAATAGTAGCAATATCTTATGTAAAAACGCATAAAAAATTCCCACCACTATCAAAGAAAATCGGCGCAATCGAATCAGAAAAAGCAATTAATTACATCAATGCGAGATTAGAGCCAACATTACAAAAACTATTCAATACAAATGAAATAAAGATCAATAAAATCCTGGATCTTGTAAGCAAAGATATGAAATACTATCAAAAATAGAAAACCAAGCAGTTGTTCCAAGATACATTAAACGCAGAAACAAATACATCAAGCAAGTCTGGTGGATCAAATGCGGCACCAAGTGGTCGTCTTACTCCCCAACGAACCGAATATACGTGCAAGAATCTTCGAAATCACATCACTACTCACACTCTCAAAACTCGATTTCAAGATAGAAGACTGGAACCTCTATGTCAAAATCAATAAAGATTGGGTGCAAATCGATGGCATCATACGCAATTCAGAGCACTTGCTTGTTGAGGTAAAATGTTATAAAAAGCCATATCGGTTTAAAGCAAAGGATGCTAAGAGAATCGAAATCGCTCGAAAAATTGATTTAGACGGCGTACTATTTTTCTCATCATCTTGCTTCAAAGGAGATATAAATCCAGAATTAAAGAAAACCGTGAAAAAATTATGCTGGAAAGACGTTTGCCCAATAATTCCTCGAGGAACGTACACCTCACTTCTTGATGAAATAAGAATCGAGGAAAATACTGTAACGTACGTAGAATATGATTTGAAATTAAAGCTCCCCAAACACGTGTCCATAAAACCATTCATTAATTGCACAGGACTTTATCAATTAAACCAAGACATCGAAGTATGGATACGAAGACTCGCCTACATCGCAAAAGTTAAGAAAGACATTCCAGAAACTCTCCCACAATCACTAGCAGAAATCAAAGAATTCGATTTTAAACACCCACAATCAGAAATATCAATTATAGAAGCATGGATGCTAGAAGATGCTCTAAGAGGATTCGCAGCAAGAATCCCACGCGCCATATATGATACCTTACGCGCATGCACAACAATCGATCCACCATTTACAGTAAACAAAGTAAGAGAAAAACTCATCAAAATAGGATATAGAACAAGAATTTATGGCGTAAGAAACAACCTA
>Ga0190313_1001343_pt1 | contig 13312 bp, 22 predicted proteins | sample 4870071011_MG_FD_169989 | JGI IMG/M metagenome (GOLD analysis project Ga0190313, IMG submission 169989) | Hydrothermal vent sediment bacterial communities from Southern Trench, Guaymas Basin, Mexico - 4870-07-10-11_MG | ecosystem: Environmental > Aquatic > Marine > Hydrothermal vents > Sediment ...
ATTTTGTGAAAGATGGACGCTTTAAGAGATGGGCAAAAATTTTGACAAATGTGGACTTATCGAAAAAGAATGGATACGCATTTGAAGGAAAATTCATTAGATTCTATGGAAACGTTGAATTGGAAGAAGGAGACATTTTAATGCTCTATGAGGAAGAAGGATCGAGAAAATACCACTCACTGTTAATTAGACTTTACATAGTTAAAAATGGAGAGCTGGAAGAAATTTATTCACACAAATGCGATAGTATATATGGCTGGGCATTGGAGGTAAGAGATGAAATAGCAAAAATCTTAGAGCAATATAAAATGAATAAAAAAGAAATTCTCAAAGGAAAAATTAAAGCTTTATTGGAGGAAGGATTTACAAAAGAAGACATAATAAAAGTTTTGGAGGAATTAGAATGAATGCAAATGAGATTTTAGCATGTAGTGTCATTTTAGACATTTGGCAAGAGGATGGATTGGTGGGAGTGGAAGTAAGTTCAGAAATTGAACGCAAAATACTTTATGTTGATCCAGAAACAAATGAGGTTGTTAAACAGATTTTCCTTTAATTTTCCCATTAAAGGGTAAAGAGTCCTCAGTAGGGTAACCGAAAGGGATTCTTTACCCGATGGGTTTGAATCAGATGGATTAAATCAGATAAAAAATGGAAGGAGGTAGAAAAATGGTAAAAAAGGAAAAAGTTGTTAAGTTGGAAGATATTTTGGAAAGTATAAGGGAAGTTAGAGGAAAACCGATCGACGAAATTTTGAACAAAAAAGTGATTTTAAGGGATGTAGAATTTAACGAAACAAATTTCGGGGAAGGAGCAATTCTGATATCAGATGAAGGAGAATTTAGAACAACGTCTAAAGTGCTTATACAACAGCTTAAAGAGATAAAGGCATGGATGACTGAAAATGATGTAGATGGAGTGGAAATAGTTGTAAAGAAGAAAAAGAGATACTATACACTCTGGTGATGTCAATGAACTCTTTTCAATATTTTTTAATGGGTGTTGCAACGGGTTTCATGTTGTTATGGACGATCTTAATATACTTGGGAAAGAAAACGGGTATTATTGGTGATGGACATGAAAATAAAAAACCTGAAGAGAAAGATTAAAGATTTTACCTCTTCTTTATCTTCTTTTGAAGTGGTAGTAATAACAGAAAAAATCAATTTCATTAGAGAAAATGATTCAGTGCTATTTAAAGCAAAAGGGAAAATTGAAAGAGGATCAAAAATAACAGTAGGTGATAAGACGTTTGAAGTTGAAGATATGTATATGATTAACGTAAAAGGAAAGAAAGCAATTCATCTGATTTTAAAGGAGGTTTAAACATGGATACGGTTAGTTTCGCATTTGGTTTTGTTTTGGCTGTGCTTTTACATTATTTAGGTTATTTAGATCAGTTATTAAAGGAAGTAGGGATAAGGAGGAAGTGATATACTTGGTAACAATTTGGTATAAAGAAAAAAGGACAAAAGAAGAAAGGAGAAATTATTACAATAAACTAAGAAAGCTTGGAGTTCCTCCAGATTTGGCAAGAAAAGTAAGAGATTGGAGTGATTCACATATTGACTTATTTTTGAAGTCAAACGGATATTTAGAGACTAATGAAAGTTGGATAGAATTTAAGGAGGGTGAAAAATGAAAAAATTAGTTAGTTTTAGAATTGATGAAGAAATTTACGAGGAAGCAATGAAGTTTTATGAAATTGACAAAGATTTATATGAAAATAAATCAGCTTTTATGAGGTTTGTTTTTACGTTAGGATTAAATGAATACAGAAAATTAAGAAAGGGGAACGTTGAAAATAAGGATAAATGAAAAGAGGGGATCAAATTGAAAAATTACGGTTTTGTGTTCTTAGAAAACACAACACAAGGTGTGAGAGTGGATATAGTATTTCAAAAAGTAGTTTGCTATAATGATGGGGAAGTGATTACTCAAAGTGAACGATTTACAATCAAACGCTTATGGACTGAGAGAGCTAAGTTATTAGAAAAATACGTTTTTCTTTATTTTAAAGGTCGTTGGATTCAAAAGGAAAGAGGTTTATTTGTCAGAATTGACAAATTAGATAACGAATTTCTGAACAGAATTGTTAAGCTTTACGAAAAAGCAAAATACAGGGATAACAGAATTATAAAAATTGAAATGGAAAGTATTACAAGAGCTTACATCAGAAAGCGAATGAAACAAATAGCTGGAGATCATAAAGAATTGATTAAAGCAATTGATAATTATGACTGGTAAAATTTTCATTTATTTTCTACATGTTAAAGGTATAAGGAGGAAAGAAAAATGAAGATAAGCAAAAGAGAGTTTATATTAAACTATATGGGAAAAATCGGAGCATTTGCAACAATTTTATTTTTAATTTTAACATTAGATGTAGCAAAAGAAGGGATTTTACAGAGAGTTTTTGCTTTTTTTACACTACTTAGTGCTTTAATGATGTTTATAGGAATGGAATTAGAGGGCTGGGATGAGGAAAGAAACATTAAACGGAATATTAAATATATAGAAGGTGTTATAGCGAATTTAAAGGAATTAGATGAAAGTTCATGGAAAAGAAAGCTTAGGATGACGTTATTTAGAATGGGTGTTTTTAATGGTTCAAAAGAAGAACTAATACGATATTATGAATATTGGCTTTATCAACTAAAAGAACAATACAGAATTTTACAAATGTTTAGAAAAGAAAGGGGAGTGTTAGAATGATGCAACTTTTAGATTTTGTTATTGTTTTTATGCTCTTTTTTGTTGTTTTTGTATCTGGGCTTTTATTGGGTCTTTGGATATCAATTATAACATGGGAAAAATACGAAAAGAAAGGAGATGATCAAAAATGTCAAAACGGAAAAGAACAAAACAAAATGTGACTGTAATATACTATAATGAAGATTTAAACCGTTTTGAAAGAAATGGACGTCCAATATCACTTAAATCACTTCAATCGTATTTAAGAAGGGAGTTAGGGATAAGAGTTTCTATGAAAGAGTTAAGAGAAAATAAACGTAAAGTTGCTGATCGATACTTTACTGATGAAATAGTAGAAAAGAAAAAGAAGCTTATCGTTTTTACAAAAGATAGAAAAGTCTATGAAAGAGTGAAAAGAGATAAGAAGCTTAAAGAGATTAAAGAACTTTCAAAGATAAAAAGCAAAGTGGTTACTAAAATCAATTTAGTGCGAAAATATGAAAAAATTAGCGGAGTCTTGAAATCAAAGAAAAAGATGAAACCGATTAAGAAAAAAGGCAAAATTGTTGGTTATGACTACATGGGTCGTATTTTACCGAAAAAAGCTTATGTAACAACTTTTCTTTTTACATGTAAAGTAAAATATTCAACAGAATTTAGCGATGAAGAAGAAATTGTTGAACATTATGTAGCAATTACAACGCTACACGGTTTTGCCGATCTTAGTTTAGCGTTGCAACATCATTCGATACACTATCCGCATCATTGGGTTTTGGAAGTTGAAGTTGTTAGAAAAAAGATGATTCCTTTAGAAGACTCTTTAGCATCCACAATTATTGATGTAAGGACAGGGGAAGTCATATATCTGTAAACGGAGGTTAGATATATGACTAATCCCCACTATCACATTTTAACACCACCGAAAAATTGGGATTTTCCTAAACGCTTGTTATTTTTTGATACGGAAACGTATAGAAAGCCTATAACGGTAAAAATCGCTGGAGAGGAGAGAAACGGTTATATGCACTTTTTGAGAGTTGGTTATTATCTTCTTTATGATTATGATGAAAATTTGAAAGATTACAAATTAATTGATAGCGGTTATTTTTACACGAAAAAAGAGTTTACAAAACTTATTTTAAGAAAAACGACTTATAAAAAAGATTTGTATGTTTTCGCTCACAACATGAGTTTTGACTTTAGAATAGCTGTGGATTATGATCTTTTGCAAAAAGAATTTGATACAAAATTCATGGTTGTGGACGGTTCTAAATTTATTTTAAAGCTCACAAAATATTATTATGTTACAAAAAATGGAAAAAAGAAAATAAAGAAAACAAAAAGGGTTATCTTTTTGGATTCTACTAATTATACAAAAAAGAGTTTAGAAAAGATTGGGAAAATTTTTGGACTTCCCAAATTACATTATGACTTTAGTAAAACGATTGACAAAGAGGAATTGACAAATGAGGAATGGAGAGAGCTTAAAGAGTATAATAAAAGAGATGTTGAAGTTTTAGCACTTTTTATAATCACTCTTTTGAAAAAATTAGTTATCGGAAAAACGAAATTTGGGGAAACGATAAGCAAATTAAGTTTTAATTTGTATAAAACGCAATTTCTTAAGCATAAAATCGAAATACATCATTATGAAGATGTTTCACAATTTGAGAGACAAAGTTATTTCGGTGGTAGGACTGAATGTTTTAAGATCGGTTTTTACGATGAAACGATTTATAAATTAGATGTAAATTCTTTATATCCCTCCGTTATGATAAATAATGATTATCCTACCAGATTAATTTATTTTGGGGAATTTGATAATGTTATTAAGCATGATATTGAAAAAAACAGTTATTTGTATATTATTGACGCTACAATTGAAACGAAAGAACCTAATCTCCCTTATCGTTTAAACAACCGTTTAGTGTTTCCTGTTGGAAGATTTAGGGGAGTGTGGACATCAGCGGAGTTAAATTTGGATGATGATCGGATTATCAAAATTCATAAAATTGCTTATTATGAAAAAGCGAAAATTTTTCATGATTATATCGGACATATGTATAATGAGCGATTAAAAGCAAAAGAGAGAAAAGATGACGTTATGAATGAATTTTATAAGTATCTTATGAATTCTTTATACGGTAAATTAGGTCAAAAGAGCGAAAATTACATAAGACTTCCTCAGTATGACGGTTTAGCTGAATGGGGATTGATGGACTTGGATAATAAGAAAATAAGGTTTTTTGACGGTTATGCTTTTCTGGTAGATGGCTTTAAAGATGGATATGATACATTTGTCGCTATTCCCTCATTTGTTACATCTTATGCTCGTGCGTATATGTGGAAATTAATGAAAATCGCTGGACTTGAAAATCTCTTTTACATGGACACTGATAGCTTATTTACAACATACGAGGGATATAAACGCTTAGAAGAGAAAGGCTTTATAGATAATCGCAAATTAGGTTATCTCAAAAATGAAGGTATTTTTGACGCAATAGAGGTTAGAACGCTTAAAGATTACAGCTTATTTAAATACGAAAGCGGTAAATTAGTTGAAAAAATAAAGAAAACAAAAGGAGTTAAAAAATCGTTCATATGGATAGATAAAGACATAGTTAAAGGAACAAAGTTCATGGGGTTCTGGGAAAGTGTAAATAAGTTCGGAAAACCGTTTATTGTTGAAGTTGAAATGACTAAAAGGCTTAAACGTGAATACAATAAGGGAAATGTAGTAAATGGTTTAGTTGTTCCTTACGTGCTGAATGCAGAATGATATAAATATGAGAATGTTTACATTTAAAACGGTGATGTTCTAAATGGAAAACTTAGTATTAGATTACATAATTTTATTTGCATTTTATTTTAGTTTGCTTATTTTGAATGCAAAAATGAAAAAACCGCTAATAGGGATTATTTCAATCGGTTTTGTGTGGTCAATGTTTCTTTTGTTTAAAGACTTGGTAGGAATTAATTTTTACGTTGGTTTAATGTCTGCAGTGGTTAGTTTAGGGATCGGTGCTTATGCAACGGATAACATGAGGAAAGGTGATTGATATGAATTTGGAAAGTGTTAAAGGTATGTTTAAGTCAAAAGAAAAACATGAATGTGTTTTTATCACTAAAGACGGTTTTGAGAAAGCAATAATCCCATTGAATAAAATTACGGAAGATGGTTATTTTGATTATGATAAAGAGACTTATGCAATTGATAGACGAAAAAAGAAGCATGTTTATGTCAAAGGTTACGCAAATGAGCTTAATACAGTCGAAATTATCAATAAAGCTGATAAACCCGATATTATTCTTATTCCATCATATGAATTTAAATCAGTGGTGAAATCAAAAATCTTAGGGGATTTAATGAGAATTAAAGTAAAAGACGTTATAGACACAATTTTAATGCTAACATTTGCAAACTTGGGTGGAATTATAATTGTATTGTGGTATCTCATGAGACTTAAAAGGTTTTTAGGTGCATGAAAATGGAAACGGAGAATGTTAAATTTGTAGATATTGATAAGCAAGTATCTAACGAGATATTAGAAGAAGAGCTTTTTGAAGAATTCAACATGGATAAAGAAAAGCTCAAATTAGTGCAAACTTTAATGCCAGAACCTTTAAAGACTTCAACAGAGATTACAAAGGATGAGAGAGTTCTTTTATCGTCAGCATATCTTTTAGTCAGACCTTTCGAAAAACTCAAAGATTTTGAGATTTACCATCTTAAAGCTTATTTAGACCATTATTTGTTATTTGGAATTTCGGTTAAACGTAAGGGGAGAAAAGAAATCGTTGAAATTCTTAAATCATTATTTGGAGGTAAAAGTCAAGAGGAAATGGAAGAAAAATCATTACGTGAAATGCTTTTAGGGTGATCAGTATGGTTACACTTCATGATTTCTTTATAGCAAATACGAAAGGATTATCGGTAGTTGTTGGTAATTTGGGAAGTGGAAAAACGTTATTTACAACAATATTACTTTATCATCACTATTTGGAAGGATTTAACGTATATGCTAACTATCCTTTATTTTTCCCAAAATCTAAAAAAGCTGAAATCTATGAAATACATTCATTTGAGGACATAGAGGAAGCACAGAACGGCATTATGGCAATAGACGAGGCATATACTTTATTTGACAGTAGGCGATCATCATCAAAAAGGAATATACTTTCTACGGAACTTATAAGAAAGAGTAGAAAAAAAAGCTTAAGGGTAATTTCAATTGCTCAGCAGTATGGATTGATTGATCTTAGAGTGCGAAAATTAGCAAATAACATTATGTTTCCTACAATCTACAAAGTAGGATATGATAAAGAAGGGATTCCCTATCCAAAAGCTCTCAAAATTTTTTGGTTAAAAAGAGATGATTTTGGAGTTTTACGTTATTACAAAACAATTTATGTTAAAGTTCACAAATTGTATCTTCAGTTATACGATACAAACGCTGATGTTTTTGACATAGAATGATATAAATATAACATATGAGAACAAAAATGTGTAGCTAAGTGACAATCGAAAGGAGGTGTAAAAAATGGCAGACATAGAAGACAAATTGGTAAGTCTTTTTGTGGGCATTATATTGACAGCAAGCCTTTTACCAACTGCTATTAACACAATAGTCAGCACAGATACCACATCTTGGGGAGCAAACCTTACAAATATCTGGGATGTTCTTCCAGTAATTGCACTTATCGGAGTATTTCTTATGTATCTGAAAACCGCAAGAGGTTAATATCACCATTTCTTTTTTTCTCAATCTTTTATAGTTGAAAAGGAGTGATAAGAGATGAAAAAACTTGGTGTAATAATGGTTTTCATGTTCATACTATCATCATTTGCAATGAATTTAGTAAATGCAATAGCATATAGCAATGAGGATAGTTATAATTTTTACATTTCATTAGGTCTTGGAGATTCTGTGAGCACAACAACTCCATATAGCTTTTATTTTGAAGAATGGGATGTAGATGATGGCAATAAAATATGGAGTGAAATCTCAGAAGATGGATATACTTTTTACATTAATGATGGAACATCTGAAGATAACGCTCAATCAGAAAAATTTACTAAAAGAATAGATTGGGAAAATGAAACTTACTTTTTAGCAATAGCGGATGGAGACTTCCCAAATGATGAATTACATTATTGGTGGATTTTTGCTTATTGGAATTCAACCGAAAAAATTTATTTTGACGCAAACAGCGACGCTTATTTGAGGTCAAGCCTATCATGGTGGTTTGACGTTTCCACTCCATCAACTAATATAATCACATTAACAGTTACAGTTACTGATGTAAACGGAAATCCTATTCCCAACGCTGAAATTTACTTTACACCGATTGTCCAATCCGATACAGGGATTTGGGAAGATAGGGAAGCCGAAATGATGGAAAATGCTTTAGTTGATATGAATAGTTATCTTTTTGCAAATTACAATACTTCAAAGGGTGCGTATTGGATAACAGACAATAACGGACAAGTAGAAATAAAAATCCCTCATTACGTTTTAGATGGAAATAACGACCTTCTTTTAAACTATACTTTTAATTTAACAGCTCATTACGAAAATTATGTTAGCAATGCAGTTACAATCAATACTGAAAATGGAGATCAAAATATTAATTTACAATTTAACGAACAAATTATAAGCACTGAAAAACAGCTTACAATTTCATTTTTCAGCGATGAAGCTATGAGCGAACCTTTTAGCCTTTACGGTTACAACATATCAGTCCAAGCATATATTAATCCTACTGATTCTCCCACTTCCATTACAAACTTTCAAATAATCAATAATAAGTTGATTGCATATATCCCTGATCAATACAATTATGTAGATGTTGCTTTAACTTATCCAGATACTGATAACACTGTATTTTACAAGATGTATCATATGGACGGAGATTTAACAATTAATGAAGTTATTAGCGAACCAACTTATCCAGTTATAGTTTACATTTATTCAAATGTGAACGGTGATCCAATTGCAAATTTAACCACAATTATGACTTCAAAAACACAAGGGAAACAGTATATGTCTGATCCATCCGATGAGAACGGCAAAATGACTTTATACGTTCCCGCTGATGACTATATACTTAAAATTATAAAAATGGATGGGACTATCTTGAAATATGAAGAAATAACGATAAGCAAAGCGACAACGATAACTTATTACGTTATTGATCAATATGCAAAAGTGATAAAATTAAAGCTTTACTCCCAAGACAAAACATTAATCGATCCAAATTATATTGCATGTTCACCTGAAGATTTTCCCAAATATTGCCGTTACTGGGCACGGTTTTACAGTCCGAAAGATAAGAACGGTTATTATGACTATTTAGTTTATCTAAGACCAGATTTACAAAACTTTGTTTTAGATGCTGAAAATGGTGAAATAACGATTTATATAAACGATAATACGGAACTAAGCATTTGGGAGAACGGAGTTTACTTTCAAATTTTAGATCAAAACAATCAAATAATTAAACAATATAATTTAATTGCACCAGATGTGTTTAACACATTTACTTTATTTCTTCCATTTTCGTGGGATGTTAAAGGAAATGAAGTTGAAATGCCTTATTTGGGAGAATACGATGTAGAAAAGCCAACAACGGTTACTAAATACTCTAACAACCTTTTAATTGAATATTTATTCGGTAAGGGTTTCTTTTTCATAATTACGGCAATAATCTTAGGATTTGAGGCGTCAAAAAGCAATGCTGTGGCTTCTTTGGGAATTGCATTAATGTTCATATTGTTATTCGGTGCTGTTGGTGCAATACCAAAATCATTAGTTTATATCGCCTCAATCGGGTTAGGGGTTACAATTGCTGGCGTTGTTGGGAAAGGAATAAGGGGAGGTAAAAACTAATGGGAAACAGTGCCCTAAGCACATTTTTAATAATGGTATTCATCATGGGTTACACCGCAACGATTATAGCTAACATTACATTAGGTAATCCAATACTACCCGTAGATGACTTTAAACCAGAAAAGAATTGGCTAAATGTTCCCGATTGGAGTTCACTGGACTGGGGAAGTAAAATTTTACTATCACCGCTCTATTTAGCCAATTACCTAAAAATGCTCTATGATTTCTTAGCTTATTCATTCAAAACATTAGTGAACTTTTTCTTTTTAATATTCGAACCGTTAAGTTGGAATCTTGGATTTACGGCATTAAATGGAATATTTAAGTTTATTTATACTTTAAGTTTAGTTGCAGTAGCTTATGAAATAGCTAATAAATTCCCTTTGATTGAAATTATAAGTAGGATTATGGGAGGAAAAAGTTAAAGGAGGTGTTTAAAATGTGTAATTATCGAAAGAAGAAAGTTAAAAGGAAAACAAAAAAAGGAAAAAGGAAAGGAGGAAGGAAGAAATGAAAAAGTTTGCATTAATTCTGATGTTATTATTTGCATGTGGAATGATCGGAAATGTAGTAACTGCATTAGTAAATACTGATGACGGTAGCAAAATACAGTTTTTAGAGCCTTATCTAATTGAAAAAGATGAATACTGTTCAGATTGTGCGGTGTTCGCTCCGCTCGACGATTTGATGGACAACGGAAACGGGACAGGGAACACAACCATATACGTGAACGGAGAGGCGCAGATAGCTACAGTTTACTTCAATGAAACAACGGGGTATCCAAAACTCGTGAGCGGGTGGATAGGGAATGCGTTTGAGTTCGACGGAAATAACGGAAAATTAGCTTTACAAAACGGGATTAGTCCTACAAGGGACATGACTATAAGTGTAATTGTCAATATTTCAGATACAACGTCTAAAATGCTAATTTATAGTGACAAATACTTAGAACTTGCAATTGACGATGCTGAGATTGCATTTGGGAGATACAACACCACATGGTATAAAATTTATTCAACAACTACATTATCAACAAATAAAGTATACTTGATAGTAGTGACATATGACTATACAACAGGAAATGCTGAAATTTGGATAGGTGATTATGAGACAGGACAATTGTGGAAAGACGTTGAAGGGGATATAGGAACTTTTGAATTAGCAGCTGAAACAACAACGGAAGTAGTTGGTATCGGTTGGACAGGTGCGTATCCATTCAAGGGTAAACTTGACGAATTAAGAGTTTACAATAGAATTATATCTTATAATGAAAAACAATTAATATTCAACCTCGGACGCTACAAACTCCCGCTATGGCAAGGGAACGAGGTAGATTTGCCCGCTTACCTTAATACAACGCTCTTCTGTAGCTTAGATGAACTCGACACGGTGAACAACGTTACAAAGTGCTACTTGAACAAGGAAGAAGTGAATGCGACGATTTACTTCAACGAAACGACAGGATATCCAAAGCTCGTGACAGGACAAATTGGAAATGCGTTTGAGTTCGATGGGGATAAATCAAGAGTTGAGATAGGTGCAACTTCGAATACCACAGTGTTCTCGGTAGTTGTGTGGGCATATCCAACAGATTTATCTGTGGATAGGCAGATAGTGCAGGGTTATCCGCGCTTCGGAATCTTCCTCAAAAGCGGTGGCCTAGGAGTCTATGTACATTACAAAGATACTGCAAACACCTGGCATACACTACTGGTACCATACACAATACAAACAAACACGTGGTACATGATTACAGCGATTTATGAATGCGATGTTACATCAAACAAGACTACCATAACGCTATATGTCAATGACGAGCTTGCAGGAACAGTCACGGAAGATGGAGTCCCACAAGACCTACAGAAAATTATTATTGGTAGTGATATTGGACTAACAGTACCGTTTGTAGGAACAATCGACGAGGTTCGTTTCTACAACGGTAAAAAGCTTTCAGACGACGAAATCAAGCTCCTCTACTATCTCTCCCGCCACAAGACCGCAAATTACGATCTTAAATTTATGTCTGAGACAGACGATTACTTTATGTATGACATGAATATCACAACACCAGCCGATTATTATATTGTGCCGTATTATACCAGTGTGATAAAGTATGCCGATTTTTCAGATAATAGCTTTATTACCAACAGAAACACCGCATACCTTTATATCTATAAATTCGGGATTAATAAAGGTTTACTTTGGTTTGCAAAGCAAACAGATGACTACATTTGGGTAGAGGGGAGCGGAAACTTACCAATTAATTCACAATTCCTTTATTTCAGTCCAAAAGTGAACAAAGCCGTAAACAAAGTTAGAGACGGAATTAACATCGAAATTGATTTCGATAGTCCAAAACTCTATCCATTGCGCTATAATCCGTATTGGAAAGATTTAAACGGGTCAATTGATATTCACTTTAAAGCTGTAAATAAAAACTTATATGATTTTAATGTTTCATATATCGTTCCTAATTTCAGCTTTACATTAGACGCCGCACCATTAACTAACTATACGCTATACACGGAAGGAGAGGAAGTTTATTCAGTAAAAACCGATGGAACAGGGATTTCTTTAGAACCAATGGTTATAAACAGTGTTGGAAGCTTTATCTTAGCAACAGAAAGCTCACGGTTCACTTATAATATGATGAACCTTGCAACGTCAATGATGAGTGGTTTATTCCTTTTAATAATCGTTGCTACAAAGATTACACCTAACGTTAAATTTGACGACAAATACATCAAAATAATGCTTACATTAATTGCAGTAATTGTGATATTGATGATCATAGACTACTTCAACATGTGAGGTGAAAAAGAATGAAAGAAAGCTTATTGATTAGTATAAATCTTTTGATTCTCTATTTTTTTAATTTAATCCTTTACATAGGTCTAAAAGAAGAAATAAAAGAAATGTGGACACTAATGGGATATGATCCAGAACTAAAAGCTGAACTGAAAGAAATTGAAAAAAAGTTAGAAAATGTAAATAAGAGTTGATAACCTTTCGTTTTTAACTTTTTATTGCTGATACCAATCATCCACCACATAAAATTTCAAAATAACCCAATATAATGTAATTGCTATAAAAATAGCTAAAACAACTAACCTTAAAACAGTGAGATTATCCATTACCTTTCACCTTTAAATTCTGTTATTAATGTGAACTCTCCATCACTCCAAATAGTTACACTACCTAATTTACATAATTTTTCTAATCCAATGTTATTTAGCAAAACAAACTTTCCCGAAAGTGTAACTTTTATAAATTTTGATCCTATTAAAATCCGTGCATAAGTTATTTCCATTCCAAAACCAAGAGAGTAAACATCTTTTATCAATTTCTGAACTCTTTCATCTGGAATTTCGCTTAAGCTGGCATTTGGGTTCATCTCTAAAAGTTTGCTATCTTCTTTTTCCAAATAAGATAAAAAGAGTTTCATGATACCATCCCCTTAATTTTCTCTAATAAATAATCTGATAAAATAATTTTAACTATTCTACCTCTTTTCCAAAATTCTATATATGATTTCCGCCTAATATAGTATATCAAAAAATTTCTTTGCCCAAATTCTTTTGTTGGCATAATACTTGCAATTGTTCCAGTTTTATTCATCAATTTTGCAAATTCTTGCCATGTTCCTTTCCAAATTTCCATTCCATTTTTATCTATTATTTTTACTTTTTCAGTCCTAACCGCTATTTCTGATCTTACTAACTTATAGC
>Ga0190313_1001344_pt1 | contig 13312 bp, 10 predicted proteins | sample 4870071011_MG_FD_169989 | JGI IMG/M metagenome (GOLD analysis project Ga0190313, IMG submission 169989) | Hydrothermal vent sediment bacterial communities from Southern Trench, Guaymas Basin, Mexico - 4870-07-10-11_MG | ecosystem: Environmental > Aquatic > Marine > Hydrothermal vents > Sediment ...
TATGTGATCCATTTTTTGATGGAATCAATACCGGTAAGCACTGGTGTGGTAAATTTTTAAAGGATTATTTTCCCATTGACTGGTAATACATATTCTTGCTGAAAGAAACGTATCAAAGCAATCAACCCGACCAAAAACGCGGATGCGTTTTTTTAGTCGGTGAAGTAGTTTAAAGTTTTTGGCTGGTTATCGGGTAAACTCGGTTCGGGCAATCCAATTCCGCCAGTGGGCTACTCAAGTATTGCGGGAGTTTGCCATCAAGGGCTATGTGCTGGACAAAAAGCGCATGGGAAATGGTACGTTTCTTGGCGAGGATTACTTTGAACGGCTTTTGGAAGAAATCCGGGAGATTCGGCTGAGTGAACGGAAGTTTTATCAGAAGATTACCGATATTTATGCTACCAGCATGGATTACAACAAGGATGCCCCGACCACCAAAGCCTTTTTTGCAAAGGTACAGAACAAGTTGCATTTTGCAATTCATGGCCACATTTAAATGGACTCTTTCTCTCCCACATAAAAATCTTTTTTTGATTTTTTAATTCTATAATCTTTAGTTTATCCTCAAATCAGTTTTCCCTTGACTTTTTTTTTTCGTAAAATATAATATGCCGTTATCTTTTTTTAAAAAAGGCATGTTTTTTTTCATGGTGATGCATGTATTATTAATAATTTTTTATTAGAAAGCAGTATATATGAATATTATAGCAAAAGAGCTCAACGAAATTATTGAAAAAGGCAATCCCTGTATTATGGAAATGTTGTCTGATATCGGAAAAAATATTTTTTTTCCAAAGGGAATTTTAAGCCAGAGTGCTGAAGCAAAAGTTAAAGCTCACAAGCTTAACGCAACCATAGGAATAGCCACTGAAAAAGGCAGGATCATGCATCTGGATTCTGTGATGTCAGCGTTTAAAGACCTTAAGCCTGAAGAATCATTAACATATGCACCATCTTTTGGAATTCCTGGATTAAGAAAAAAGTGGCGGGAAGAGCTTTTTGAAAAAAACAGTTCTATTGGCAAAACACCCATAAGCCTTCCTGTTGTTACCTGCGGTATTACCCATGGAATCAGTGTATTTGCCGATTTATGGATAGATCCTGATGATGTAATAATATCGCCGGATATGATGTGGGGGAATTATAACCTTATTCTGGATATTAGAAAACATGCCCGCATAAAAAAATTTCCCATATTTACAGAAAACGGCAGGTTTAATATAGCAGCCTTTGAGGACAGAGTAAAAAAAGAGGCTGCAGATAACGATAAAATCACAGTGCTTCTTAACTTTCCCCATAACCCCACCGGTTATACCGTAACAGAGGAAGAGGGAAACAGTATTGTAAAAATACTTTCTGAAACAGCAGAAAAAGGGACCAATGTAATTGCAGTTTGCGATGACGCTTATTTTGGACTGTTTTATGAACAGGAAGCAATTAAAGAATCCCTTTTTGCAAGATTATGTAACCTGCATCCCAGGCTCCTTGCTGTGAAGCTTGATGGAGCAACCAAAGAAAATTTTGTATGGGGCTTAAGAGTCGGTTTTGTCACTTACGGCTGCTTATGTGGCAGCAACCCTGAAATTTTTTTTGAGGCTTTGGAAAAAAAGACCGCCGGCTGTGTTAGGGGGTCAATATCAAACGCATCACATCTGAGCCAGACAATTGTTTTGAGATCAATGCAGAATGAAAATTATCAGATTGAAAAAAAAGAAAAATTTGATATATTAGAAAAAAGAGCCAAAAGGGTTAAAGAGGTTCTTTCCGATTCAAAATATAATGAGGCTTGGGATGTTTATCCTTTTAACTCCGGTTATTTTATGTGCATTAAACTCAAAACTGTAAATGCCGAAAAGCTTAGAGTCCATTTGCTTGATAAATACGGCGTTGGCCTTATAGCAATTGATGATTATAATTTAAGAGTGGCATTTTCAAGCCTGGAGGAAAAAGATACCAAAACTTTGTTTGATATTGTTTTAAGCGGAGTTAAGGACCTTCAATTACTATAAAAGCCAGATGGTAAATTTAAAATTTAAAAACAGAGTACTATCGAATTCCTTAGACAGTATCAGAAAAATAAATTATGCCTATGCAACAAGATGGGCATTCTATTTTGTTTTAATCGGTTTAATTGCGGGCACAGGTTCCATTCTTTTTCATTACCTTTGCCAGCTTGGCAGCCATTATTTTATGGATTTGATTGCAGGATACAGACCTCCTGCTCCGACTGGTGAAGAGCACCTGTTCACTCCCACAGGCACATCTTTCAATAAATGGATTCTGCTTTTTCTTCCTGCTGCAGGAGGGATATTAAGCGGGTGGCTTGTTTATACTTTTGCTCCTGAAGCTGAAGGGCATGGCACGGATGCTGCCATAGATTCTTACCACAGAAAAGGGGGGTTCATAAGAGGCAGGGTTCCTGTTATCAAAACAGTTGCGTCGGCCATTACCCTGACAACCGGAGGATCTGGAGGAAGAGAGGGCCCCATAGCACAGATAGGCGCAGGCTTTGGCTCATTGCTTGCCACAAAACTGAAACTTTCCCATCGTTCCCGCAGGATAATGATGGCAGCCGGCATAGGAGCCGGCGTAGGGAGTATTTTCCGAGCGCCTCTTGCAGGCGCTCTTTTTGCCGCAGAAGTACTGTACAAAGACCCTGAGTTTGAATCAGAAGTCATTATTCCGGCAGGCATATCTTCTGTTGTGGCATATTGCCTGTTTTGCCTGGTTTTTGGATGGGGCTCCCTGTTCGATTCCCCTTCTTTAACATTTAGAAACCCCCTGGAGCTCGGCCCCTATATTGTACTTGCCGTTACTTTATCCTTAACAGGCCTGGTTTACGTTAAATCATTTTACGGCATTACAAGTATCTTTAAATCCATGAATATCCCGAATCATATCAAGCCTGTTATCGGCGGATTATGCACAGGCATTATAGGTTTTTTTCTGCCTCAGACCCTGGCTTTCGGATATGGTTTTGCGCAAAAGGCTATTTTTAATGAATTAACCATTCCTTTTCTTTTATGTCTGGGTTTTGGAAAAATTCTTACAACATCATTTTCCATAGGTTCAGGAGGCAGTGGAGGCGTTTTCGGGCCTTCAATTGTAATCGGAGGAGCCATAGGCGGAGTTATAGGCAAAATATTCCACATGGCGATACCGGGCATTGTTACAAATCCAGGCTCATTTGTAATAGTTGGAATGGCGGGTTTTTTTACTGCTGTTTCAAACACACCTATTTCCACTATAATTTTTGTAAGTGAGATGACAAATTCATATCATCTTCTTTTGCCCAGTCTGTTAGTATGTTCTGTTTCATATCTTATATCTCAAAAATGGACGATATATGAAAAACAGGTGAAGAGTAAAATTGATTCACCTGCCCATGCAGGTGAGTTTTTGGTGGACATTCTTGAAACCATCAAGGTTGAACATTTGCTGGAAAGCATAAAAAAAGTTGATCTTATACCCCAGAACATGACTTTTTCAGATTTTAAAAAGTATTTTTCAGAAACAAAACAGCATTATTTCCCTGTCGTTAACCAGAATAAAAGGCTTGTGGGTATATTTTCCAGCACAGATATAAGAGGGGTGCTCTTTTCCAAAGGAATCGGGGATCTGGTGGTAATGAATGATATCTGCACATCCGATATCATTACAATTACACTTTCAGACACACTTAATACTGCTCTTCAAAAATGCACCATAAAAAACATTGACAGCCTTCCTGTTGTTGAAGATAAAGACAATGGTATCCTTATAGGCATGTTAAGCAGAAGGGATGTTATAGCAATGTATAATCAGCGTTTGCATAATTTAAAAAGCGGTATTTCCGACAAATGATAATCGGCTCAACAGAGTGGGAAAAAACAATAATAAAAGGCGCTAAAGCCCTTAATATCAATATAGATCAAAAAAGCGTCAAACTTTTTGCTGCCCACGCTGATGAACTCATCCAATGGAACAAAACAGTTAACCTTACATCTATAACAGACCCCTTTGAAATAGCAGTCAAGCACTATATAGATTCAATCTATCCGGTTTCTTTAATGCCAAAAGGTTTTTTTTCTATTTTAGACATGGGGTCAGGCGGAGGTTTCCCGGGGATTCCACTTAAAATTATACTCCCTGATATTAGTTTTACTTTAATAGATTCCTCCCGCAAAAAGGTTAGCTTTTTAAAACATATAATAAGAAGTTTAAATCTGAAAAATATTACAGCGCACCACGTACGTGCAGAATTATTTTTTAATGATACTAATTTTAAACCTTTTGATATCATTATTTGCCGTGCTTTTTCTTCTTTGAAAAATATTGTTGAAAAAAGCCTTCCATTGCTTGCGGAAAACGGGACAATTATTGCCATGAAAGGCCTTTGCATAGACAAAGAAGTTGATTCGTTTTCATTATTATTAAATAAGACCTCTAAAGAAATTGACACAAAGGGTTTGCGCATAACCACAAAAAAGTATGCCCTGCCGTTTATTGGAGCCAAAAGAACAGTTGTCATGCTCAAACAAACCATCTTAAAAGCTTAAACTTTGCAAAAAAGATTTGACTTGAATATAATAATCTCATATTTTTATGAAAATTTATTTTAACCTAAACTTAAAAAAAGAATATTTCTATGACTAGAAAAATCCTCATCAATGCCATAAATTCAGAAGAATCGCGCATGGCGGATATTAAAGACAATAAGCTCGTGGAATTTCATATTGAAAAAGCCGCCAAGAAAATCACCCGGGGCAATATTTATAAAGGGGTTATTATTCGTATTGAGCCTGCGCTTCAGTCAGTCTTTGTTGATTATGGCGCCGAGCGAAACGGGTTTTTGCAAAAAAATGAGATTCACAGTGATTATTTCAAAGATAATCCTTCAGGAAAAAAGTCCATCGACAATCTGGTTAAACAGGGGCAGGAGCTTATTGTACAGGTAACCAAGGACCCCTTTATGAAAAAAGGAGCTATGCTCACAACCTATATTTCTCTCGCAGGCAGACATCTTGTTCTTATGCCTGGAAGTAAAAATAAGGGTATCTCCAGGCAAATCGATGGCGAGGAAGAGAGACAACGGCTTAAAAAAATTGTTGGTGAACTGAAAATTCCTGATAAATACGGAATAATTGTTCGAACTGCAGGGGTAGACTGCAGCAAAACAACCCTTTCTAAAGATCTTAGTTATCTCTTGAGGCTTTGGAAAAAAATCAATCAAAATGTGTTAAAAATTAAAGCGCCCGCTTTTTTATACAAGGAAAGAAGCCTTGTGCTGCGATCCTTAAGAGACTACTTTACACCTGATGTTACTGAAATTTTAGTGGATGACTCCACGGTTTATCGAGAGGTTAAAGATTTTATTAAAGTTATCTCTCCCAAGCATACAAAAATTGTAAAACTCTATAAAGGCGAAAAGCCCATTTTTACTAAATATGAGCTTGAACAGCAAATTTCGTCAATATTTGAAAATCGCGTTAATCTAAAATCAGGTGGTTCAATTATAATTGAACAAACAGAAGCGATGATCACCATAGATGTTAATTCCGGAAAAGCCACAAAAAATATAACAATAGAAAAAACAGCTCTATCCACTAACCTCGAAGCTGCTGAAGAACTGGCCCGCCAAATCAGACTAAGAGACCTTGGCGGCCTTATTGTAATAGATTTCATTGATATGAGAGAATCAAAACATAAAGCAGATGTTGAAAGGGCGCTGAGATCTCATTTAAAAACAGATAAGGCTAAAACAAAAGTTGGAAGAACTTCAAGATTCGGACTTATTGAAATGTCCAGGCAAAGGCTCAGACCATCCATTGAATTTATCAGTTTCGAGCAGTGCAAATACTGTGGGGGCAAAGGTCTTACCCCCTCTACTGAGACATTGGGGCTTGGCTTTTTAAGAAAGTTGAGCTTAGAGACTTTGAAAGATAATATCACCTCAGCAAAATGCGTTCTTCCAGTTGAGCTTGCTGAATATCTTTTAAACAAAAAGAGAAAAGAACTCCTTGAGCTTGAGCATAACCGCAATCTTAGTATAACTATTGAGTCTGACAGCAAAATGATGCCAGGGGAAAACAAAATCGTTTATGACACAGCAAAAAGTTAATGTCGATTTTTTTAACACAGGAAAAAACAAAGAAATAATTGACGTAAATTATCATTTGAAGTATATCTGCGCCATTTTCTATAAAATATAATAGTGTGCAAACGAAAAATGATAAATTCGTAAAAAGTCGTCATTCCCGCGGAAGCGGGAATCCATAATAAAATTTAGCATTTTTCGATTAAACACAAAAATTAAACTTTGGAGGTTTTATTTTGATTAGTATAGCATATGCAATGGGTACAGGCGGAGGGGCAGGTCAGGGAGCAGGGCCGGGCGGTATGATTATACCGCTTGTTTTAATGTTTGCCATAATGTATTTTCTGGTTATACGTCCCCAGAACAAACAGAAAAAACAGCACAGGGAGATGATAAATAATCTTAAAAAAGGCGACAAAATATTAACCAGTGGTAATATATACGGTCTTATTACATCCATAGACGAAACAACCATAACTGTGGAAATCGCTGACAGAGTACGGGTTAAAATGACAAGAACCAGTGTGAATGCTCTAATTAACCCACAGCCACAGAAGGTTTCTGTAGAAAAAAAATAAGTTTTAATGAGTGCGGATAAACACGTGAGGATAAAATAATTGAAAAATTTTTCATGGAAACATATTTCTGTAATCATCGTTATTGCAGCCTCGATTTTTTATATTCTTCCCACTATAAATCCAACAATCTGGCCCCATAAAAAAATAAACCTCGGTCTGGATCTGCAGGGTGGAATGCATCTTGTTCTTGAAGTTGACACTGACAAGGCGCTTGAAAGTACCATTGAACGTTTATCCCAGGATATGCGCAATCTAATTCAAAAAGAGAATATACGATTTGCGGGAATCAGCTTAATTAAAGGAACAAAGATATCCATTAGGTTTCATGATCAGGAGAGTCTGGATAAATTTAAAGATGTCCTTGACAAGCACTTTAAGGATATGCGTGTTGTCAAAGAGTCCATAAACGACAACGGAATTCATAATTTTGTGCTTGATATGCCTGACAAGGAGGCTGATCATATCAAAAAAATGGCAGTTGACCAGGCCCTTGAAACCATAAGAAACAGAATAGATCAGTTTGGTGTAAGCGAGCCTGATATACGTCGCCAGGGAAACAAAAGAATACTGATACAGCTTCCTGGAATAAAGGATGCCAAAAGAGCAAAGGCACTTATCGGCAAGACAGCCCTGCTTGAATTTAAACTTTTGGATGAGACGGGTGACATTGCCGCAGCATTAAAGGGGAACATTCCTCCTGGCAGGGAACTGCTGTACGAATATAAGAAAAACAGCGAAACAAACAGGGTTATTAAAACTCCATATCTAATAAAAAAGCGAACTCTTTTAACTGGAGCATACTTAACTGATGCTGTTGTTCAGATTGATTCCCAGTTTAATGAACCTTATGTCTCAATCAAATTTGATAAAAAAGGCGCAAGAATTTTTGAAAGAATAACCGAAGACAATATTAAAAAACGTCTTGCAATAGTGCTGGACAAAAAAGTCTATTCAGCGCCTGTAATTCAAGACAAAATCAGCGGTGGCGAAGCTCGCATAACCGGCAATTTCACAGCGGAAACAGCGAGAGACCTTGCAATAGTCCTTCGTGCCGGCGCTCTTCCTGCACCTGTTAAAATACTTGAAGAAAGAACAGTTGGTCCTTCTCTTGGAAATGATTCCATAAGAAAAGGGCTCATGTCAATGTGTATCGGGGGCATGTTTGTTGTCTTGTTTATGGTTATCTACTACAAAGGTTCCGGCCTTGTGGCAGACTTTGCCCTGATTCTGAACATTATAATAATAGCTGGAGGGCTGGCAGCCTTCCAGGCAACTTTAACCCTGCCAGGCATTGCAGGCATAATACTCACAATAGGTATGGCTGTGGATGCTAATGTTCTTATTTTTGAGCGCATAAGAGAGGAGATGAAACTTGGCAAAACTCCATATGCTGCGGTGGATGCGGGCTATAGCAGAGCGACTCTCACAATTCTTGACGCAAATGTAACTACGCTGATAGCAGCAGTAGTGCTTTTCCAGTTTGGCACAGGTCCTGTTAAAGGATTTGCTGTAACTTTAAGCCTTGGAGTTCTTGCAAGTATGTTCACAGCAATTATAATGACAAGGTGTGTTTTCGATTATCTCCTTATAAACCGGAAAATTAAAAAGCTAAGCATATAACAGCCTTTCTGATAATATTGTAGCAACTTTTGGCAATGGCATTGCTTAAAAAGACCGAAGCAGATTAAAAAGGATTAAACATGCAGTTTATCAAGCCTGACATAAATATAAATTTTATCGGCAAAAAAAATATAGCTTTTATTGTTTCAGTCATAATGATTTGTCTTAGCATAGCTTCACTTATTATACACAAGGGCCCTCGATACGGAATCGATTTTGCCGGAGGAACCCTTATACAGATTCAATTTGTCAAGCAGGTAAACCTTGATGATGTTAAATCCGGTCTTGCTTCCATAGAACTGGGGAAATCCTCTGTACAGCAGTTCGGTGAAGCAAAGGAAAATGAGTATCTCATCCGGACCAACAATTCAGTTATGACGAATGAAGGGTTTTCTGAAGATATAATAAATGCTGTAAAATCTTCAACAGGCATTGATGCTAACATACGAAGAACGGAAATGGTGGGTCCCCAGGTTGGAAAAGATTTAAGAGAAAAAGCCCTTTTTGCCATGTTTTATGCTCTCCTTTTTATTACTATTTATATCTCAGGTCGTTTTGAACTAAAATGGATGTTAAGCGGCGTAATAGCCGCTGCTCTTATGGGCGCCATAGCTTTTTTTAAACTTTTTAACGTCAGCATACCTGTTCTTATTGCAATTGCCCTTGCTGTTACACTGGCGCTCTTCTGGTTTTTCAAGTTAAAATTTGCCATGGGGGCAATTGTTGCCCTTATCCATGACGTGGCAATAACAATGGGAATTTTTTCCATGTGTGATAAAGAGGTTACCCTGCCCATAATTGCAGCCCTTCTTACAATTATAGGTTATTCATTAAACGATACAATAATTGTCTTTGACCGTATCCGGGAAAACCGGAGAAGGTATCATAAAAAATCATTTGATATTATTATCAATAAAAGTATAAACGAAACACTAAGCAGAACTATACTGACATCTTTAACAACGCTTGTGGTTGTAGTTACCCTGCTTGTTTTAGGCGGAGGAATTATTCATGACTTTGCTTTTGCAATGACCATAGGCATACTTATAGGAACCTATTCTTCAGTGTATGTTGCAAGCCCTATACTTCTTGCCTGGCAAGGAAAAAAATAGAATTTTTATGCTTTTATGGAAAAATTAATCCCTTGGTTTAAATTAAAAAGCGTTCCCGGAATCGGGAACCATCTTTTTAAACGTCTTATAGATAATTTTAAATCTCCTGCAAAAGTGTTTGAAGCGTCCAGAGACGAGATGCTTCAGGTTAAAGGATTCACGCCCCGCCTTGTTTCCTTGATTAAAGGCCACAAAACTCCGGATATTATAAAAAGAGAACTCGATTTTTTATCACACAGTAGCTACAAAATCATTACAATGAATGATAATGATTATCCTTTTCTTTTGCTCCAGATACCTGATCCGCCTCCGTTTTTATATGTTTTCGGCAGTCTGGAAAATAGAATCAATAATATTGCGCTTGTTGGATCAAGGAAGGCAACATCCTACGGCATTATAACTGCAAAAAAGCTGGGGATGGAATTAGCTTCTCGGTCAATAACTGTTGTAAGCGGCATGGCAAAGGGTATAGATACCGCAGCGCATATTGGAGCAATTGAGGCAAAAGGACGGACAGTAGCCGTTCTCGGGAGCGGTCTAAATAGGATCTATCCTGCGGAGAACAAAAAGCTTTTTACCATAATTTCTGAAAACGGAGCTGTTATTTCTGAATTTCCTTTAACTGCCGAACCTGAACCAAGAAATTTTCCCATACGAAACAGGATAATAAGTGGACTTTGTCTTGGAACAGTTGTTGTGGAAGCGGCCAGTAGAAGCGGGTCCTTGATAACGGCACGCCTCGCCGCAGAGCAAAACAGGGAGGTTTTTGCAGTTCCCGGCAGTATAAACTCCTTTGCAAGCGCTGGATCACACGGACTTATAAAACAGGGCGCCAGATTGATTGAAAATGTGGAGGATATTTTTGAAGAGTTGCAGGTTTTAATAGACACCTTACCTGATAAAACAGAAAACAGAACCAAATCCCCTTATAATGTTCCGGCTGATAAGATTCCGGACATGTCCCATGATGAAAAGAAGGTGCTTAAATCTCTTGGCCCCTATCCTCTCCATATTGATCATCTGCTTAGAAAACTTTCCATGGAGCCGGGTGAGCTTTCAGGCATTTTACTCAAACTTGAGATTAAGGGCATGGTTAAACAGACACCGGGAAATTTTTTTTCCATAGATGACAAATTCTCTTTTTTAAGCGAGGGCATACATTGAGCAAACCTCTTATTGTAGTAGAATCACCCACAAAAATAAGAACCATAAAGAAGTATACCGGAACAAAATATAATGTGGTTGCAACAGTGGGACATATAATGGACCTACCTCCAAAAGAGATGGGGATAGACATAAGTAATAATTTTGAGCCTGAATATGTTCCAATCAACGGAAAGCAAAAGGTTATTACATCGTTAAAAAAAGCAGCCACCGGTTCCACAGAGATATTTCTTGCGCCTGACCCTGACAGAGAGGGCGAGGCAATTGCATTTCATACGGCCCAGGTGCTTAAAAAAAAAGGAAGAAATTTTCACAGAGTCCTTTTCCATGAACTTACAAAAAAAGCCATTAATGAAGCATTAGCTTCACCTGAACTCATGGATGCAAAAAAGTATGAGGCTCAACAGGCTCGCAGGATGTTAGACAGACTGGTCGGGTATCAGATTTCACCTTTGTTGTGGCGAAAAGTAAAAGGCGGTTTAAGTGCGGGCAGAGTTCAGTCTGTGACAGTCAGGATAATATGTGAAAGGGAAAGAGCTATTCAGGCTTTTATTCCTGTGGAATACTGGTCGATTACCGCATTTCTTGAAAGTGATTCTCCACCTGTCTTTACTGCAAAACTGGCAAAAAAAAATAAAAAAAAAATAGTTATACCAGATGAGAAATCTTCCACCGATATTTTAAAAGAGTTGTCAGGTTGTGATTTTGTTGTGGACAAGGTAGTAAAAAAAACCACAAAAAGAAATCCTGCCCCTCCGTTTATAACCAGCAAACTTCAGCAGGAGTCAATTAGAAAACTTCGATTTACAGCAAAAAAAACCATGATGGTTGCCCAGCAGCTTTATGAAGGTGTGGGTATTGGCTCCGGAGAACCTGAAGGTCTTATCACTTATATGAGAACGGACTCTGTAAGAATATCGGATGAAGCTGCTTTCCAGGCCATTGATTTTATAAAGAAAAAATTCGGCGATAAATTTCTCCCTGAAAAACGAAGGTTTTTTAAAAATAAAAAAAAGACCCAGGATGCCCATGAAGCGATTCGTCCCACTTCTGTTTTAAACACACCTGAAAAGCTGCAGCCCTTTCTTTCCAGAGATCAGTTTGTTTTATACAGGCTCATCTGGCAGCGTTTTCTTGCATCCCAGATGCAGCATGCTCTTATAAATATGAATTCCATTTCCATAAAAGCCGGCGTATATATTTTTACAACAAGCGGGTCTTCAATCAAATTCCCTGGCTTTATGACTCTTTATATGTCTTTTGATGAACAAAGCGAAAGGGAGAGTGAAAAGAAAAAGGATGCCCTGCCGGAACTTACTGAGGGTATGGTTCTAAAGTTAAACAAACTGGAGCCAAAACAGCATTTTACACAACCGCCTCCAAGATTTTCTGAAGCATCACTGGTAAAAGAGCTTGAGGAAAACGGTATAGGCAGACCCAGCACATATGCAGCTATTTTGTCGATCATAAGAGGGAAGGGGTATGTTGACCTTGTTAAACGTTATTTCAGGCCCAGCGAATTAGGATTCATAGTTAATGATTTACTGGTACACAGTTTTCCCGATGTATTTGGCGTAAATTTTACAGCCAGAATGGAGGATAATCTCGACCGTATTGAAAACGCCGAGGAGGATTGCAGTAAATTATTGAGCCGGTTTTACAAACCTTTTAAGATAGAACTTGATGCTGCTAAAGAAGGAATGCTCAGCATGAGAGGCGTTGGTATGCCAACCGGCTTAAAATGTCCGTTATGCAGCAAGCAGCTTCATATAAAAGTTGGGAAAAACGGTAATTACCTTGCCTGTATAGGTTATCCTGACTGCTCATTTACGGCTAATTACACAAGGGACGAAAAAGGAAAAATAGAGATCATAGAAAATCCTGGTGACGAGGTTACAGATAAAATATGTGAAAAATGCGGTAAAAACATGGTAATTAAACACGGCAAATTCGGAGCTTTTCTTTCATGCAGCGGATATCCGGCGTGTAAAAACACCAGATCTTTAAACTCCGAAAGCTCAGGGGCAGATACCGGAATAGCATGTCCTGAAAAGAACTGTGCCGGTAAAATTGTTGAAAAAAAATCCAGACGCGGCAAACTCTTTTACGGGTGCAACCGTTACCCTGACTGCACATTCGCTCTATGGGACAAACCGGTAGCGGCAAAGTGTCCGACCTGCGGAGCCAAATTTCTTGTTGAAAAATCGACTAAAAAAGATGGGGAGTATCTGGCATGTAATACAAAGGGGTGCGGATACAGGCAGAAAAAAGAATAGCGCCTGGTTTTAATTTACTGGTTTAATTTCTTGGTCAGGCATCTTAACGCCGAAAATGAGCTGACACAAAAGCCGCATAACTCTTTAAATTTGCAAAAAATCGGCTCGGCTTTTGTGGTCAGCTCCATTTTTTTATTCGGTATCTTCTTTGTAATTCCATGGGTTTTCAGCTTCGTCTCGTATGAGATACTCCTTATAGTCTAAGTACAAGTTTTTAATAAGCTTTTCTAATGGCGAAACTCCTATAAAATACTCTTCATAAATTTTCTCTTTTTTCTTTCTCTCGTTTTCAACTTCTTTTTCATTGCATAGGCGACCCTGGATTGCTCATGTTTAACTGCTTCACCATACAATTTCATAAATAATAACATGATGTATAACCCCAAGTGTTAGCGGCGGTGTGAAAATGTCATAAAATGCCTGGTGTGAAAATGTATCCCAAAAAAAGCCGGCAAATCATCATTTTTTGATCAGCCGGCTTAGGAT
>Ga0190313_1001345_pt1 | contig 13311 bp, 21 predicted proteins | sample 4870071011_MG_FD_169989 | JGI IMG/M metagenome (GOLD analysis project Ga0190313, IMG submission 169989) | Hydrothermal vent sediment bacterial communities from Southern Trench, Guaymas Basin, Mexico - 4870-07-10-11_MG | ecosystem: Environmental > Aquatic > Marine > Hydrothermal vents > Sediment ...
TAGAGATAATAGCAAATAGATCACATGAGAATATGCAAGTGGAATTATAAATAACACTAATGGTGCAATAGGGTGTGGTAAGAGTGTTAAGGCAGTATAGGCATGGGATAGGGAAAGGGTTATATGGACTCATGGTGATGAATACATATGGCATTGACAGATTGGGAAGTTATATTAGGAGGCGGGCTAAGGTTATCATCAGCTAATAAAGTTAGTGGTGAAAAAAGCCTAAGTCAAGATGTGGGTGCTGGTGCAACTCATATAGTTCATTCAGCTACATATAACGATGCACCTAAGAATGTAGAGATTAGAACATGGATGTCCAGAGGGTCAATGAGCAGTGGCAGTGTTAAATACCATATTGGGATAATAGCACGTAAGCAAAGCAATGCAGATACATATTTCTATGGTTTATTGTGCATTGAGATTGAGTATTATCGAGCACATATAGCACAAGTTTTATTTGATGCTGGATATTATATAAACGGCTCACAAACGAGTGTAGTTAATGAGGATATTACATCGGACTATTACAACAAAATAGATGATTCTTGGAATCCAAATATATGGCGATTTGTAAGGATGTTAGCTTATGAGATTAGCGGTCAATTTAACATAATAATTGAGCAAACACCAGATATTGATACACCAGATGTGAATAATCCACCATTAGATCAATTAGTATCTTTAGCTTCAGCTACAATAGATGTGCCTTCAGAGCTACAAAATGGTGGTGCATGTGGTATAATAGTGGGTACTGTTAAAGGTTCATCTGATGCTGAAGGTGGAGAACCATATTATGATTACACTCAAATATTCTACTAACCGCAAACACTATGAACATTGTAACACTTTACGCAATACTCAAACGTAAAAGAGTTATAATCGGTAAAGCAATCACTATGTTTGACCTAATCACTCAAGTTGTAAAAGATGGAGTTGGAGTTAAAGGTGCATTAGTTAGGATTACGTATAACACTACTGAGAGGGAACAATACACTAACACAGATGGAATAGCGGTATTTGAAGATATACCGAGCAATATATCACAGCTAAAGGTATATGTCAACATAGCTGAAGCATGGGTTAGATCATTGAGAATCACTGAGGATTGGGAAACCCTATTTGAACGGACATTAAGGATAACCGAAGATTGGGAATCACCATTTATAGCTCAACCACAGATAACTGAAGATTGGGAAGAAATATTTACAGCTACACCTAAAATAACTGAGGATTGGGAAGTAATATTTACACCACAACTAAGGATTACAGAAGATTGGGAAAAGGATGTATCATTACCACTTAAGCTTACAGAGGATTGGGAAATAGAGTTTGTGAGGTCACTAAGGATAACAGAAGATTGGGAATCATAACAATGTGTCAAAAATACTGCATCACTCTATCATAATATCTATCAATCCCAAACTCTGCAACTGTTTGCTCAAATCTTATCTCAAACTTTCTCCTTATTTTGTCATCATAGATGTGTGTGTATTTCTTGATTAAATCTGCATACATCACATCAAACTGCATTGTCTTGCACTTTCTGTATATCTTCATGAACTCATAAGCTGGATGTTTAACTACTCTGTCATAACTGATCACTGCATCACTTGCACATATTGCATAATAGTTTGCAAGTGTCCACACAATTGCAAATTGCTCAAAATTGCATAATGGTGGTAAATCATACTTTTGTTGCAGTGATGCATAAAAGTCATTAGTGTAAAATGGGTCACCATCACTTTTATCAAAGCTCATGGTCATAAGATGATCAATATCTGCATATGGAAAGTGAGCAAACCATGTATCTATTGGATTTCTCACAATTGAGACAATTTCACATCCATATCTCAGCTTGAGGTCAAACAATACAAAATTGAGTCTGCATGGTTGCAGTATGCATGGTGCTGGTATTGCATTGATTGCATCCATGTATTGCTCAAGTTGTTTATTCCACTCAATCACACCATTGAAATTGTCATGTCTTTGCCTCATAATCTCTAAATACTCATGCGGTATTTCCAAATAGTCATCCCATAATGGCAGTTTATGCATTTGATCTTTCATGCCCTTCTGCCATTTGCTCAATATGTCAAACAAATCTTGATGACATGGCTCATATAGATGCAGTTTATCTGGTGTGCTCAACTTGCATATCCACCATAGTATAGTTGTACCTTGTCTAAACAAACCAGCTAATACACCTTCAATCATGTTTTCAAGTTATCTCAGCATTTATATAACACTTGTGCAATACATTATGACATGGCAGATATATTGTATGTATATCCTCAAACTGTAAGAGTGAGTTTTACAAACATTGCAGAGCAACACATAAAACAGCTAAGGCAGAGCTATATGGTTGATACACTTGATATAAAGCAAACATATCTGGTGGATAAGCATTACCCAATCATAGTAACACACCCAATATTTTGGGCATTCACACATCAAGCACCAGCAATGCTGGATTTGAGGCTTAGAGAACTTGAAAGATTATACAAGCATTGTGATATGCTTATAGGATTTGATGTTGCAGATAGTGATAGAATTGCACCATTTTGTGCTGAATTACTCAATGAGTATTATAGCAGTGTTATTGTACCCTCAAATGCATCAAAAGATGCATACATTAAATCTGGTGTGCATATCCCAATCCATGTTATACCACATGGTGTTGATGATAGATTACTCAATGCAAAACCATCACTTGATAAAGTGTATAATTTCAATCTGAGGCTTGCATATCTCTACAAACATGACAAACAATACAAATATGTGTTGTTCTTTCTGTGGCATAGTTATTACAGAAAAGGTGCTGATATAGTGTTAAAAGCAATGCAACTGGTGCAAAAGCAATATCCAAATGTCATACTATTGCTCAAGACTGGTGAATTAGCAGATTATTATGTTAAAGCATTCAGAAAGGTTAAGCATATTGCAATTAAAGGGTGGTTAAGTCATGATGAGCTTGCATTTTTATACATGATCAGTGATGTTGTAGTTGTACCATCCAGAGGTGGTGGATTTGAATTAAATGCACTTGAAGCACTTGCATTTGGCAAACCAGTTATTGCACATGCACATGGGTGTTTTGCAGATTATGCCAAATACTTGATCACATGCAAGGTCAAATACTGCAATACTGTAATACCACATAACCACATCCACATTGGTGGTGGTTGGCAGATTGAACCAGATGATCTTGCAAGTAAAATCATGCATGTCTTTGACAACTATGACAAAATTGCAGACAGATATGGCAAAATTGCACTACAAGTGAGACAACACTACAATTGGGCACAAATAGGCAAACAGTTATGTGATTTGTTTAATCAATTCTTACGCAATAGCTCACACAAAAGATGATACAACTCATCAACTCTTTGCTCAAGTGAATTTAGCCTATTTTCAATCATTGTCAATCTTTCATCAAGAATTAGCCATGTTTTTATTGCTTTTACAAAACCATTAAACAGCTTCATGCTAAAAAAATTGTAAAAAGGTTAACACTTTAGTTACTTAGTTGCAATTTGTACATCAACTACTATTCTGTCATTGGCAGTGTCATATGCAATGTGCACAAATGTGTTTGCAGTATCAATGTTGTCTCTTACAAATGCAGTGTTCTTGACATAACTGTCAAGTATTGCATTGTAGTCATTGATCAAGTCATCAAATGGCTCATTGCCTTCTTTGCTAAGCACTATGACATTCAAGCCTTCCATCAATATCTGATCAATTATTGCAGTTATTCTACTCTCATGCTCTGGTTTGAATACTGGTATTGGTTCACCATTGACAGTATCCTTTGCAAGTTTGACCTTCTCAAGTAGTCTGCCCATGCCTTTAAGTGCAACTATTGTTTTGGGTACTGCACCAAATATGGTGTTCTTATCACCCATTACTCTCCAAGTGATCAATGCATTACTCTTAAACTTGCTAATGTTTTGATATACTCCTTGCTCAAATGCACCACCAGCTTTGAATGCCTCATTGACATTCTTGATGAAGTCATCAGCACCAAGGTTTATCTTTACTTTGAACCTTCTCATGATTCTCTTATACTTTGGATATGCGGGATTGAACACTTGTGTTATTCTGCTATATGCAACATCAGCAATTCTGTCTTTGAATGCATCTTCATCTGGTATTACTTCTTTCAAGTTGTTAATGATCTTCTCTCTCTTTGCAGTTAATGTGTCATGCCAATCCTTTGCTATTTTATCCCTCATGTTCTCTGGTATATCCTCAACATCCAATACTGGAAACCTTGCACTAAATACCACTGCCATGTGTATAACTCATGCATAAATGCACATATACATTGCTAAAGTGTTACCAATATCTGTGTTTTCTCACTCTGTATGCATAACTAAACATATCATCTGTTTCCAATCTCTGTTTCTTGAACACCCTTCTTTCTGGTATTGCAAACACTGCAAGTGCAATGAATTTAGTTGCAAGCTCTGGTTTGCCTAATGATATTGCTTTTTCCCTTGCAAACTCATATGTATTGCCTAACAGTGTATCAAGTGGCAATGCATCAACTGGTGTTAAGTTGATGTTAATTATGGTGTGGATTGGTTCATTGTATTGTATCACACCATAATGACCTCTTGCTTTATTCTTAACCTTCTCCCTTCTGCCTTTCTTTCTCATTAGCATTGTCAAGAACTCTGCCAATTGAAGCAATATATTGGCAGTTCTCACCCAAGGTGATGCAACATCTTTCAAATCTGCCCTATATGCAGTGTATAATTCTGCCTTCATGCCTTGCATGAATTGCACTGTTAAATCTGTCAATCTGATCATGTTTGCAGTAAAGTGATAATGTGATGGGTTTATGGGTGCATAGTAGTGATGTGCAAGCTCATGAGTGAGTGTATCAACATCTGGTGCTAATCCACTCATGCCACTTCTTGCACATTGCACAATATTATCAATGCATTCATGCAGTTTGTCAATACCATGCACTTGCACCATCTTTTGCTCATATCTTGCAAGTGTTCTCTCAACATGCCTATATATTGCATTGACATGATAGGCAATTTCTAACAGTTGTTTTCTTCTCTCAATACTTCTCACATACACAATTGATTTAGCAATTGCATCATGCACTTCTTTGAGCCTAAACCTTAATGCCTTCATCAATCTAACAGATTTAATATCTCTTTGCACTATTTGCTTAAGAGTTAATTGTCTCCTTTGTGTGATCAACTCTTTTACTCTTTTAAACCTTTGTTCTCTCCTTAGTCTTAACCTATCAGTTCTTGGCATGCATTACCACCACATGCTATTGTAGTGTTATCTCATTCACCAGTTGTTCAATCTTCTCACTCCAAAACTGTTTACTCTGTGGATAATTAAGCATTGACTGCAATGCTCTAATGCACATCCAATTAAGCTCATGTATTCTCCTTCTGTCAAACTTGTGTTTGTATCTGGTGATCACATGCTTTATAGCTTTGCGGTATAAGTAAAAGATGTGATTTCTGATGTAATCAACATCATAGTATTGCCTATCTCCATGCCTTATGATTTTATCATTTTGCATGAGTTGCCTCAATTCTGCAAGTACTTCATCAAGAAAAGTCATGCTGTAAACTTCTCCAATCTTACTTTACCATTGATCTTATACACATCAGCACTCACAATATCTGTTAATGTGTGCAACTTTGGTACAATTACAAACACTGTATCAACACCATGAGCCATTAATCTCATTGCCAAGCTGAAATTGCAAATGACTGCAACACTATCGCATTTTTCCATGTTGTACACTTGCAATATATCTTTCTCATCAGTGTATGCTTGCCTATGTTTGAAGTAATCAACAAACTCTTTAATTCCTCTTCTCTTCAATGCTTTTATCACATTGTCATGCAAACTCAATCTTGATACAACTAATAACCTCATACACATCACCCATACACTCACTCATACTTAAATCCAGCTTTTCTATATGCTTTTAAGTCTTCATATAACTCAAGTGCTTTATCTTTGAGTGTTGCATCATCATCTAATGTTGCAATTGCATCTTTAAGCATGTTTGCAACTGCATTAATTGCACTTTCATAATCACTTATTGCACTCTTTAGTGTATCAACAATGCTTGATTTTATTGCATCAATCTTATTTGCCAAATTGCTAATCAATGTGTTTAATCTATCCATCCAATTCTGCCATGTCTCCATAGTACTATCAATATCAATGTCAATCTCTGTCAATCTTTGCTCATATTTTGTATCATCAATCAAACCAGCTTCATATCTTGCTCTGTTTGCCTCAAGATTATCCTCAAGCTGGTTCAATCTTGCAAGATGTTCTTGTGCAATTGCATTAATCATGCCATGTATTTGATCAATTACTGCCACTGCATTGAACACCAGTTCATTAAGCAGATTTGCAATATAATTATGCATCTGTGTTAGGTGTTCTATCATTAATGCATTTTTTACTCTGATTAGCTCTGCATGTTGTTCTTTAACAGTTGAGAACTTCTCTCTTAACCTAACATCAGCACCACTTATCAGTGCTTCAAGAATTGCTTGAGGTGCATGACCAATAGGTGCAAGCTGTGATAATGCATATAGGTGTTCAACTCTATCAAGTCTTTGACCTATTGCAGTTGCAAATGACAAATCTGGTGGTAAACTGCCTTTCCAAACATTCAAAATGTATTGCAGTGAACCATTAAAGTTTGTCTCAAGTGCACTGCTTAATCCTTCACTCAACATCTCCATTATACCTTCACTGCCTAATTCTTCACCTACAGCAGTACTTGCATCAATTGCCCTTTGCATGTATTCTTTCACAACTTGCACAATGCCATGTGGTGATACTGTTACTGATTTGCTGTAATCTGCTTTTTGTATGACTCCAAATAGATCACTCCACCACTGATCACCAAATAGTGTATTAAATAGCCATAATTTGCCTCTTCTGATTAATCCCTTTAGTGTGTCATCAACTGTTAACAGTTCTATTAAATCCACTTCTCCAATGTTAACAAACCTTAATCCACTCATGTTATCACCAAATCATATTTGTGCTTCAACTATTTTTATAGGTGTTGCCTTTAGGTGTATATCAGTGAGATATACATAAACTGCAACATGGTGTGCACTCACTTTATGTGGTTTACCACTTACCATGACCTCAACTGTATAATCTGTGTAATTCCATGCAAGTATGACAAATTTGTATGCAAGTTCTCTCCATTTATCATTAGTCTCATCATATGCTTTTACAACACCACCACTGCCTATATCACACCATATAGTTGTACTGTCAATATCCCTTCTAAAATAGTCAAACACTCCTTTAATGAATCTAACCTTTAATGGGTAACATGCATAAATGTCAAACTCTGCGAAGTTAGGCAACTCACCGTATTTGCCTATCTCTTCATACAGATCATGCACAAACTCATAGTTGCTGTAAAATATGGTAGGCATGTAGTATACATAACTTGCATCTTCAAATTCTCCATCTGGTGGTGATTCATTGATGGGTATTCTAAACATCACTGTATATTCACTGAATTTCTCACCCATCAGTTTGCTGTAATTCTCATACAAATCTGGTTTGAACTCAAACACATCAAATGGTATAACAGTCCTATCATTGATCACAGTTGTATCATCATTGTATGCTGGTTTAACTGCTTTTTCTCCAATCTCTTTCATTGCATTGGCAGTGTATAATTCTGCAAAATATGTGTCAATGCTGTAATGTGTTTTTACATGAAGTGCATTGTTCAACTCGTTAAGCACTCCTTTAACAAATGATCTTACTGCATTTGCATACTCATTTGCAAACACTATGCGTTTGTAAACCATGTCTTCAAGTATTTGCATTATTGCACTCTCTAACTTACTCTTAACTTGATCATAAGTTGCCATATCTGTTAATTCCATCAGATCATTATTTAAATTATGTAGTGCAATGTGTCATGCATGTGGTGCATGACCGAAAGATTTATATACAATGGGTGGCATATGTGGTAATAGGTGAGCACCCAAGCAATGCCACACCAGTAAAGGTGTGGCAACTTGGGTGTGATGTAGGTTGAGGTGGTGAGGTGATGCACATGGGTGATAGGGATATTGAAAGAGTGTTTGGCATGCACATATTAGAGATTGACAAAAGAGTAAGAGAATACATGAAACAAATAACAGAGCTAATCTGCAAGTCTCCACAGAGGGTGAAAGTGCTTGGAGAATTCATGGATTGGTTAAACAGTGGTGATGAGGTTGAAAAGAAATTAAAGGCATATACAGTGTTGATGATGCTGGATTTAACAACAACATGCACATTGCTAACTTTCAGAATACACTGTGATCTTGCAAAGCTTGCTGATGTGATAGATATGCATATACCATACATTGAAACCATCAGATTGGTGGTTGAGAAATCAGATAATCCAAAAGATAATGAGGTGATGTATGCATGAAGAAGGATGTAAGCATTCATGTTAGGTTATCAAGTAAGATGCTTGAGATGCTTGAAAGAGAGGCAGAGAAAAGAGGCATAAGTGTATCAGATCTGATCAGATACATCATTGTGCAATGGCTTGAAATGAACATTTAGCTTATTTATCCATTTTTTTTAGAAAATGAGTGAGGTGATGCACATGAGTAAAAGTGCAATTAAGACCTCTGAAAAGGCATTAGAGTGCATAATAAAGGCATATTGCTTGATTGAGACAATTGAGAAAGATGACATTAATGCAACTGTAAAATCAAACTTGATGCAAGTGCATAACTATGCAATTGCAATTTTAAACAGCATTAACAAACTTGTGTTTGAAGGGTGATGCACATGATAGAGGAGTTAAAGAAGTTGTTACCAATACTGAATCCACCATACAATGGTAAACTGGTTAGGCTTAATAGATTTTACGATATTGATAAAGGCAAGCTGGTGATGATAACAATTGCAGAATCACCACAAGATTTGTCAAAGATGATAGATTGGATGAAATACAGAGAGAACATCGGTAAACCAATACACATTGGTTTAAGGCATGTCAATTGCATGAAGTGCAAGATGATAGAGATAAAACTACATGATGAGCATTCACCACTATGGATTGACACATACACTTTTGATGTGTACATTGATGCAGATAAACACCATAAATATGCTAAGCATGATGCAGTTGCATGGAGATACATCTTGTACTACTGCGGTTATAGACTCAAGAAGAAAAGGGTAAAGGGTGCATGGTTTGGCAGTAGAAAGAAACACAAACAGATGCAACTAAGCATTGAGTAATCATGTATGTGCATTTAGTTGTTCAAAATCCCTCAATTTTTTTAATTGCTCAAATAGTGAGATATGCAAAAGCATATGTTATTGCAAGTGATCATGTGCATGCACTTTTGCCATTGAGTGCATGGCAAAAGCTGTATCCTCATGTTAAGGGTAAGTTTGCATTCAGAGCTAAAAGGGTGCAAACTCAATGGCATTATGAAAATGTGTTAAAGTATATGTTGAGGCATGAGGGTGAGGTGAGGTGTATGAATGGTGAGGAGAATGTATTAAAGAAGATTTTGGATAAATTAGAGAACTTAGAGAAAAGGATTGATAAGCTTGAGAGAAGTTCAAGACAAACAACACAGCAAAATAAGCAAAACACACAGAATAATGCAAGAATTGAGTTCAAATCTAAGTATGCAACATTGACAATGAGGCATGACAATGACCGACAACTTATATGGATTGAATTAAGACAAGGGAAAAATAAAGTAAGCACTGGTTTGACACATGATGAGTTCAATGCATTGATCACAACACTGCAAAATGCAAAGAAATCATTTGGTATTAAATCTGGTAGAAAGATCAAAAGAGTGCAAGGATTTGAGAAGGCATTAAAGTGAGGTGATGGTTATGGATTTGCCATTGATCACTTTTACCAAATTTTTTAAAGAACTACATGACTCAGACATACTTACATTTAGAGCATTTGATAAAGAATCACAATTAAAACTGCTTAAACTGTTATTACCAAGTAAATCTGCATTACGCTTAGAAAATGCATATCGCAAAGGTGCTGAAATTGTATTCAAACCAGAGAGTGTATCAATTGGACACAAGACAAACAGAGTGTATTTCAATGTCAAAAGTGGTACATTGTTTACAGATTTGACAGATGAACTGTTTGACACATTGCTTGAATTGCAAAACCAGCAATTGTATTTTAAAGGCAGAGTTGTGGATAAAGTACCACTCAGTGATAAAAAAGCAATGTATGAGATTGAGATTAACAGTGTTTACACTGCAACATATGATTTTGATACTGCTAAGCAATTACTGCAAGAATATAAACCAATTGATCTGCTTATGTATGCAATTGGATATAAACCATGCAATGAAAGTATTGCATGCAAAATTGCACAACTATTGCCATTGTTCACATTTGAGGATAAGGCAATACATACAGTGATCTTTACACCACCAAGATTTGGAAAATCAAGAACTGCATCAATTCTGTGTGGATTGACAAAAGCATATGCTACTGTATTCCCATCACCAGCAAAGTTGATCTATGATGGTAGAACTGGTAAATACGGACTCACTTATTGGTACAACACATTGTACATTGATGAGTTTGATAAGATCAAAGGCAGAAGGCTTGAGAGATTTCAAGAATCATATGAAGTACTGCTTACGGGCATGTCTGATGGATTATGGCAAAGAGATATATCTGCCAAGGCAGAGGATTTCAGAAACTTAGTAGGCTTTTGCTTCATGGGTAACATCAAAGATGCAAAGATTGATGACTTTACACTTGCATCATATAGCAGAAATAACAGAGAGAAATTGCATGAATATCTTGAAGCATACAATGTATCACCAGAGCCATTCATTGAGAGAATCACATACATTGACATTATAACTAAAAATGTGCAAGCCTATAAACTGCTAAATTACAATGAGCAAAACAGAGTGATGTATCTTGAACCATCTGTAAGCAGAGCAATAATCAAGACATTGCAAGATGAAGTCATTGAGAAACCTATTGCAAAAAGGGCAGAAAGTGAGCTTGACCATCACTTTAACAGATTAAAGGCAGTGCTTGATACATTGTGTGTTGAAATAGATGATGCAACAATTGAACAATTGGTGAATGGTGAAACAACTTTCTATGATGTGTTTGGCAGTGAGCAAACACATGCAGATATGCATGAAACAGAAAATGACAATAATGATACAGTTGATGCAGAAGAAATACCCATGTATGAATGGGATTTGAGAGATTTAGTTGAGGGTGATGCCAATGACTCACAATAATTTTTTTGACCTTAATGATATTGTAATGCAGATTAAACAAGAACTACAAGATGAGCAAAATGAGAAATACAAACCAGAAGAAATAGAAAGTGCAATATATCAAATCCTATGGGATTACTGCAATTTTGAGACAAAAAGCTTACAGCCTAATGAGTTCAACCTTAAAGAACTATGCGGTTGCCTCAGAAAAGCATACTATGAAAGAACATTTGCAATACCACCAAAACCACAGAGTTATCCATTGAAGGTGTATGTTGGCAAAGTTGTGCATGATGTATTAACTGAGGGATTAGCAAAGTACTTTGGTGGTAAGCATGAAGTGCTTGAATGCTATGAGCATAAGGATATAGTCATCTATGCAAGATGTGATATATTGCTTGATGATGAAGTATGGGAATTGAAAGTGAAAGTGCACAGAAACAAACCAAACATAATTGACATAAGGCAATTAAATGCATACTTGCACATTTATGACAAACCAGTAGGCAGATTTATAATCTTAACACTAAATGACAATGGCAAGCAAAAGAGAAGATACAAACCAATAAACATTGTAAAGATCACACCAAACCACAAGATGTGGTTAGATGTGATAGTTAGGGCAGAGTACTTAAGAAGGTGCTTAGAACAAAATACAGAGCCAAAAGTAATGCTAAGTGATACTGAGAGAAGGCTATTATGCACAAGATGTGTTTATAAACAATTGTGCACTGGTTTTTAACCCTTATTTTTTTATTGCATGTGGTGATGCATATGCATGTGAGTATATTTGAATGGGTGATATTATACTGGTTTGGATGGTTGATTATTTGGTTTGTCATCTGGTTTGGATTTAAGAATTTGAATTGATTTTTTGCTTAATTTCTTCAACCTTATCATGCACTATCTTTTGCAATATATGCCTCATGTGTTTAATATAAGATGATGGGCATTGCCTAACTCTGTTTTCAAATCCAAACAGATGTGCATATCTTATCAATGTAGCTGGTGTAACACCCAAAGCTTCTGATATAAACTTAGTCGGATATTTGCCATAAAGCTGTTTCAAAACCTCATATGCCAATCTCTCATCAACCTTCAATCTCATGATCACTTTTATTAATGCAGTGGATATATGATCTATATGGTCACACCCTATAAGAAGGGTGTTAGGCTTGAGTATGCTGTAAGAGATATGTTGCAAGATTTAGGTTTTTGGGTGGTAAGGAGTGCTGGTTCAAGAGGCTTATTTGACATATATGGCATTAAAGATGGTTTTGTGTTAGGTGTGCAATGCAAATACAGCAAAAAGATAAAGTTTGCCACAATTGTGGATATGCTAAAGACATGGCAGTTATATCATGTGTATCCAGTGTTTGTGTTTAGAGAAGACAGAAAAACAATACTGTATGATGTTGTAATGCGATGTGAAATTGTGGATATAAGAAGGATTAAAAAATACATCATGCAATTGTATGATCAATGGAAACATCCATATACTTCTCTCTAACCTTTTCCCAAACAGATATAATGCTCACAATTCTTGCAAACTCTGCAAGATCACTAATTGACCTTAAAATCTCTGCAAGTTCTATATCCTCTGATTCTTCATTTGCAAACACAATTGCCAATTCTGCCAAGTACTTGAGGGTGTTTGCAATTCTTTGAACTGTATCCTTTGGCAGATATTTATTATAGTGTACCCATTTGTCCAAGCACTCTAATGCCTTCTGATAATACCTATCTTGCATGTCTATTGTGTCTATGAAATCTGGCTCTGTACATGCACTGATGTAATACACAAAATCATCAAGCCATGCATTTACTGCTATTAATTCTGCAAACTCTTTCTTAACAATATATTGCCATTGCACCATATTGCCATTACACTCACACACCCATATAACCCTTTCCCTATCCCATGCCTATACTGCCTTAACACTCTTACCACACCCTATTGCACCATTAGTGTTATTTATAATTCCACTTGCATATTCTCATGTGATCTATTTGCTATTATCTCTA
>Ga0190313_1001346_pt1 | contig 13310 bp, 13 predicted proteins | sample 4870071011_MG_FD_169989 | JGI IMG/M metagenome (GOLD analysis project Ga0190313, IMG submission 169989) | Hydrothermal vent sediment bacterial communities from Southern Trench, Guaymas Basin, Mexico - 4870-07-10-11_MG | ecosystem: Environmental > Aquatic > Marine > Hydrothermal vents > Sediment ...
TCCTTAGGATATTCCTCGCTCCATTAACATCCGCATTAATGTATCCCTTAATCGGTGAGTAGAACAACCCTCTCTTTTTCCTCCTTCCGTTACCTTTGCTTTCCTTTGTTACTCTTGCTCCTTCATCGCACGAGTCGGTAACGGAAGTGTAGCTCTCATCTATTAGCCTAACTTCTATCCCTACTTCTTTGAGCTTGTAGGTCAGGTATAAGGCGTGAGACGTAAGACGTGAGACGTAAGACGTGAGACGTATCACGTATAAGGTCGCTAATACTTTGTTCCCTGTGGATTTAACTTCAGGAACTTCCTTTTCATACACTACCACCGCTTTAAAGCTTATATGCCCGTAGGGTTTACACGGAACTACCTGAATGTTGAGAGGTTTGAGTTTTTTCAGGTCTTTGTATCCTGTTTCTATCCACAAGTATTCAGGTGAAAATCCAAACTTCTTGAGCAGGTATCCCTTTAAGCTCTTTGAAATGGATAGCCTTATCCTGCTTCCTTCTATCTTGAACCCCGTTTTATCCCAAGTTACTACTCTGTGGGGTGTTTTGGGATTTACGTAACCAGGTGGTCTAACGGTTTCTATCCCTTTCTTCTTGAACCTTTCAGGATTTTCCAAGAACTTGAAAAAGTTACTCCAACCTCTTGATAGTCCGTCAAGGACTATTTGAGCTGAACGTGACTGTAAGGAACGAAGATGAAGGGATGTATCTTTGAGCTTGTTATACAGGTCTCTGTAATCTGGTTTGGCTAACTTGTTCTTTATGAGGTAGTTGGTTTGATTCCAGAGCTTTCCGGCGTGGTAGGTGAGGTGTCCAAGTATTATCTGCTGTTCTTCTGTCAAGTTGTTTAATTCCAAGACTATTGCTCTTTTTGTTTTCATCTCTACAGTTGTAGTTTACATTCACGGTTGTTTAGTTTCAAGGTGCTAACGCACCTGCCCGCAAAAGATAAACAAGGGCACAAACAGATCCTAATAACAATTATGCAAAATTACAAGATTTTCTCAGAAAAGGCGAACCTCTACCACCGGCTCAGTTCGGTGAATTATAGCCCTAATGTAATCGCGTGAACTCGGGAAAAATACGAAACGCTCTATTCCTTCTTGCGGCAACAGTTGGTAATTTTCAAGCTTTCCAGGCCATTTTATTTTTTCATAAAGCGCAGCGTCGATAACGACCGCTCTTCCCGATAATGTCACACAGTAAAAGTCCTCAGGGGATATCGGAATAGGTTGCTCACTAATGTTTTGGATTTTTAGTTTAAATATACCAAAAGAGACAGAGGATGTTTCTTCGGGTATCAGCATTGAAGCTGGAGCAATTCCCATAGGTTCAACACATAAAACCAATCCACCGTTCTGAGCACAAAATTCATTAGAAAATCCGTAAGATAAACGTAGTACAGCAAAAACGATTACAAAAAGCCAAATCTCAAGATAAGGTAGGACACAGCGGCTGCGCATGGATCAACCGTCAATAGCCTTAATACACCCAGGCTCCGTTCTTATAATAAAATATTTCTGTGGTTATACTTTGATCGGTTATTTTAAACTTGCCCTTGCTGGCGGCTTCTTTGCTATCACCCCTAGCCCTATATGTTATCACATAATACTTTAGAACCCCAACATAAGGCACTGTTTCAGAAGCTGTCTTTTTCACCCTTTTCTCCATAATCCGCTTAATTTCTCTGTATTCTGCAATAACCCTTTTTGGATCACTCGGGTCCTTAATGAAGCACGGGTGTTCTTTGCTGTAGCATCCTTTAGATTTCAACATATCAAACCAGTGTTTCGAAAATTCCTCGAAGCGTGTGGTTTTCAAAAGACTATCTTCCGTATGAGCCGCAACAGCACAAAGCATAAGACTCAGTAGGATTTCACATAATATCACCGGTCTTTCCAGCATAAACACTCTCTCCAAAAAGAGTGAAACCCGCCATGCTGCGAGGCGGGTTTCTATTTTCAACATCCTCTTTTCAGGTTATTATTTTACAATCTTAATTTCGACGCGCCTGTTTATTGCTCTACCTTCAGCCGTGGAATTGCCAGCCTTTGGTCTCAATTCACCAAAGCCAACTGTCTTCATTCGATCTGGCGAAATACCCTTGCTAACAAAATAATCAAAAACTGCTTTAGCCCTACGTTCAGATAGTTTCTGGTTGTAGGCTTCCGTACCTATGGAATCGGTATGACCCTCAATAATGATTTTGACTTCTGGATGCTTTTGCAGAACCGCAACGCCTTCGTCAAGAACTGGAATCCACTCGGGTTTAATGTTGTACTTATCAAAATCAAAGTGAATACCCCTAAGTACTATCCGCTCTTCGGGAACTTCTTCGTAGAAAACATCTTTTACGAACTTGGCCAAAGCCTCTTTGTCGTTCAACAGGGTAACACCATCGACCATAATACAACTGCCAATCTTGCTAATCTTTTCCAGGATAGCCTTTCCTTTTGAAGTTTCTGCAAAGGAAACCACATGGAAGCAAAGATTAGGATATTTTTTGGAAAGGGCCTGAGACTCCATAACAGGGTCTGAACCCTTATTGGCTTCGCCATCAGAAAAAATAATAACCGCCTTACGACCAGTCATCTGAGCCAGAAGAGGATCCAAACCTAATATACCCGGCCCCATCGGAGTCAGCCTGCCGTAAATTTTCTGATCCTCACGAATTGTGCCAATAGCCTGGGCAAAAGCCGATCGCTTGTATTCCTGCGGTCCAAGAACCTGCTGAAGGGGAGCAAATAATTGAATAGACCCATGATATCCAAGCTCGGGTATAAGCTCATTCATATCGGAAAGAACTTTTTTAACCAGCCTTATCTTTAAATCCTTCATTACATTATGAGTCATATACATGGAACCTGACTGATCAACAAAGAGAACAAAATGGTCAATTTTAGGAACCAATTTGGCTTGAGCTGGAATAAACCCCACCAATGCAACGGCTACTACTAATAAACCAAGCAATAATTTTTTTAACCTCATCCTTGTACCTCCTTCTCAAGTTAACCCACAATAAACAAACCTTCCTTGTTAAGCTATTTTCTCGCTTTATCCACCTCCAATCGACAGTAAAAATGCTTCACCTCAACTTAAGTCTTCGGTTTAGATAAGCCTCTTTACCCAAACCAAACTGAGGTGTTCTCTGGTGTCATACTTGCAGAAACGTTCAAGGATAGCAGCATCGCTTGATTGCCTGAGATCCAGCAACCTGTCGAAATCCTTTTCTACCACTATATTGCAAACATCAAGGGGAACATTTTGGATAAAATGCAGTTCCTCCTCCGTCCACAATTCCTCTGCTATATCATAGACTCCGCGTTCAAGCATATTGTCACTGCAAACCTTGTAACAGGCACCACACTCACACCTGTAAATAGCGTCAAAATCGTCTGGAATAGGAAGACCGGCTTCACAAAAGGGACAGACAATAATGTGAGTTGGTACCCCTGCCCCATTACCACGCTTCATTGTCGCTCCTGAAACCTCCCCGAATGTCAGAATTCAGGACTCCTCTATAATCAGCACTTTTCGCAGGTGCAAACCTGCCTCGATTCTACCATATTTCCTCCTTCCCCATGAAAACTACAAATTTTCTAAACACTAGAACTTAACTTTAAAAATATATGCATTACTTATAGAGAAAGCAAAGAGAAAAGCAAACTTTTACCAAAAACACTATCTAATCATTAAATCATCAAATTCTTGTCGTGAACGGCTCCTTATTTGAAACACATCTTTGCATTGAATATTGCGCCATTCTACCATAACTTCCTGACCTGGAGAAGCATCACTGAAAGAGGCAGTAATTATGGCGGCAAGTTTCACAACGTCTTCGGCCGAGGAAGTAGATAAAAGGAGTCCTTTCGGACCCGGAACCCCTTTGCAAACAAAGAGGGTTTCTCTGTACAGGTCGGCAAGTTCTTGAAGTCGCATGTTATCCATGTGATTACGCCCCAGAAAAAAACAATTATTACCGGGAAGAATGAAAAACCGACCAGCTTTCAACATTTCTATGTGGCGAACACTGACGTTGGGGCTACTACCAAGTAGTTTTCGTAATTTACTAGAAAAGCCCTCCTTCGTCAGCAAACACCCTCCACCAGGTGGCGAAAATGTTTTTAACCCAAAAAGCCTGGCTAGTTCTATCTGCTTTTTACGGCTTCTACCCTGAATAGCCAGTAGCCTGCTTCTATCAACAAGCCCTAACTTTTCAACTTCCGTTTCTGGAAGAAGCTTTGCACTCAGCGGCCTTAAAACCCTACCACCGTAACCCGACAATTTTTCCACGCTTCTCAGAGCATCCATTCTCTGACTCATGGGTCTTTGACCTACCACTTCACCAGTAAAAATAAAATCAGCTCCTTCTTCCTCCATTATACGCCCAGCAATCCGGATCATCAGTCCATGACAGTCTATACATGGATTCATATTTGAGCCATAACCATATACAGGGTTTTTCACAACCTCCAAGTGTTCAACAGAAATATCCACTACTCTTACAGGAATCGAGGCGTCCCTTGCTGAAGCGCAGGCAACAGAACAATCCCAAAAGGGCGTAGTAAAGGTTATCCCAAGCACATCCACACCCTGTTCTTGCAAAATCTTGGCTGCAAGAAGGCTATCGAGTCCTCCAGAAATCAATCCTATACCCTTTACTGACCGCTTTCTTGCTCGCAACAGCTCCCCTTTTCAATCGACTTTATGAAAATCAAAAGGTGTAGTATTTTCAGAATCTTAGGATCATCCTACTCAACAATGTTAATCCTCTTCTCGATATCCCTCAAGATCTAGCACAACCCTCGAAAAGCCCAGAGATCTCACCTCATCAACTAGTCTGTTGGCAAGATCAGTTCTCAAAAAAATTCCGAACTCCTCCACAGCAATTTCCAGCCTTACCATTTTGTACTCAGGATGGTACCTTGCCCGTACCGGTCCCCGGACTTCTCTTTTGACAATTCTTTCGACTGTGTCCAAACCCTTCAGTAAATCCACAGTTATGGGAGAATCATAGGGTAATCTGGTGGCAAGACAACTTTCAAACCGCATCCACTCAAACCCGGTTTGCTCAACCAAAACATTGCCAAAAACAATGCTATCCCCCTTGGTTATTCCACACTCACTCAAAGGACTTCTTATTCTGAGCTCTTTAAGTGCCTTAATTCCAGGTCGATGGAGTGCATTGTCTGTTGCCAGGGTTCCGTCGCAAACCAAACCACCTTCACTTTTTGCAATATCCAGAATTTTGTTCATGATCATCAGTTTACAGAAATAGCATCTGGATCGGGAATTGTTTTTCACTTCCGGAACGTCCAAAACCGAAACATCAACCGTTAAAAGCGCATCAATCCTATCTTTAGAATCCAAACATCCACGGAGCAAATCGACAAATCGCTTGGCCCGCTGTCTTTCCCCAGAAGGCACCAGTTCGTGGTCGACAAAAACAGGGGTAATTCTTATGAAGGTCTCGAAAGCTGCAAAAGACAGAAGTAAACTACTATCAAGCCCTCCCGAATAGGCTAGAAACCAGCGGTTATGTTCCTCCATAATTTTTTTTAATTGCCGAAATTTAACCGCCAGGTCAGGTTTCGGTGGAACACGGAAGAAGTTCCTGAGGCTTTCCAAGAAAGAACCGTCCTTCTTTAATCCAGGTTTTCAAGCTTTCCGCAATTTCCTTCGCTCTGATGTAACTGGACAGCGGGACTGTGGGGACTTCTTTCCCCATAACTTTTATGACTCCCCTCTTTAACTCAGCATAGGACACTTCCCCAAGAGGCTCCGTTTCAGTAAAACTATAATCCTTAACCTGTGTCACTATGTCTTCGTCTCCCACACCGGTATAGTATGCCATCTCTTCGTTAAGAATTGGAATTGGAATTCCTACCCCGACGGCAAGGGAACAGCCATAACCAAGGATACTGACCCCCACGAGCCATCTCGGTTGCATCTGCTTAAGGTCTCCCAGCAACATAAGGGTCCCTGCCGGAGCCCTAGGTACCCCTTTTTCATTTCTTGGAACCCCGGGATTATGCTGCGTACCGTGCCAGACCACATACCCAACCCCACCACCAAGAAAAATACGAGTCCCAAGCCCTATTGTCTTGTAATAAGGATCGTTCAGCAGAGGACTTAGACAACCCGACGTTGAGTAATTTGCATTGCCCAATTTAGGTTTCAAAACCCCCATATAGGTATAAATTGTTTTTGAAGACAAGTTCACGGCGCAATTATAATTTTGATAAGCATTCCGAGGATTGCAAAGAACAGCATTAGGAAGATCCTTTAGGTACACGGTTTTTTCTACGAATCGATTGGGATAGCAATCCGTTCCGTAACCTTCTGCTTTTAGTCTCACAGGTTTACCGCTCACCAGATCGTGAATCACATGGCCACCGCCGTATTGAAATAATCCGGGATGAATCTTATTAAGTGGATCGTCCACGCTAGGTTCCGTTGCTCCGATGTAAAAATCCACAGCGGCAAGACCCGCATAGGCTGGTACATCGTTTAACCATACCCTATGAGCTTTAATAGGAGGCTGAGTATGCCCAAAATTCACAAAGGCCCCGGATGAACACATAGGAGCAAAGGTTCCGGTGGTTACTATATCGACCTCCTGAGCAGCATATTTTGTGCCCCTGTCCTTTACAATTTGCGTCATTTCCTCGGCAGTGACCACAACCACCTTACCCTGCTGAATTTTTTCGTTAATCTCTTCGTAACTTTTGACAACTCCCATTGGCTTTCCTTCCGTCGATCAACTTTTAACGTGATACGTAATACGTGATGCGTGATACGTGATGCGTCTTACGTCTTACGTCAACATCCCCTACAGTGATTTCATGTCCTATAACTTGCATTTATGTCCACGTATCCATGTGAAAGGTCACACGTCCAAACCGCCGCTTCTCCGATACCTTCCCGCAAAACCAGCTTAACAAAGATCCTGTCTTTACCGAAAACCTCAGACGCTCTTTTCTCAACATCTGGCAACAAAACGGGCACACCATCTTTGAAGACGCAAAGATCGTCAAAATAAAGAGATACCTTCTTGGGGTCGAATCGAACGCCTGCCCTGCCGGCAGCAGCAACAATACGTCCCCAGTTGGCATCGCCACCATAAAAAGCCGTCTTGACCAATGGAGATTCAGCAATGCACTTTGCAATGCGTTTGGCATCCTCTTTAGAAGCAGCGCCGGTCACGGTTATTTCCACAAATTTGGTCGCCCCTTCTCCATCTTCCACAATCTGACAGGCTAAGTCCCGACACACATTACAAATTAGTTCATAGATAACCTCAGCCTCCGGCTCACGCCCCGTCAAAATCTTCGCAACACCATCCGGCCCTGCGGCAAACATCATAACAGTATCGTTAGTGCTGGTATCCCCATCAACGGTTATGCGGTTAAAACTTTCGTCAACGGCCTTTGCAAGCATTTCCTGAAGAATTTTCTGATTAACATGCACATTGGTACACAAAAAGGCAAGCATGGTTGCCATGTTAGGAGCAATCATACCTGATCCCTTGGCAACTCCACCAACCTTCACTGTCTCACCGCCTACCATCATTTCAGCATAAGCACTCTTTGGAACTGTGTCAGTTGTCATTATGGCCTTTGCAACAGAATCCCACTTATCTGGGGCAAGACCATTAACGAGTTCCGGTAACACACCTTCCACGGCTTTAACCTTTATGTGAGGGCCTATAACCCCGGTAGATGCCACTAGAACCGACTCAGAGGAAACGGAAATTGCTTTTGCAACCTTACGGCAGGTCTCTTCGGCAAGTTTAATACCCCTATCGCCAGTACAAGCGTTGGCAATACCTGAATTAATTAGTACCGCACAACCCATTCCCCCACTGCTTTTCAGATGCCTTCTGGATACTTCAACAGGAGCAGCCGCGAAAAGATTCTGCGTAAACACTGCCGCCACAGGAACCTTCAGAAATCTTTCCGTAGCAATGAGGGCAAGATCCAGCCTCCCGCTGTACCTCATATTGCACGAGACTGCGTTAACCCTAAAACCCTCAATAACGAAAGGTTTCCTAACGACCACAGCATTTTTTGTATTTTTTTCCGCTGCCACATGGACATGGGTCATTTCTTCCTACCTTCTTCTTTTTTCGCACTGGTGTTTTCGATACCCCACCTTCCCCTCCACCGTAATACATAGGCTGGGATTCCTGCTCACGCCTGAGCTCTCTGACCTCTTCTTCTCGCTGAACCTGAACATGATATAGCATTCTCACCGTATCAAACTTTATTCGCTGGATCATCTCATCAAAAAGCTGATGAGCCTCTCGTTTATAAGCCACCAGAGGATCCTCCTGACCATAGCCACGCAGACCAATACCTTCTTTGAGGTGATCCATGCTGAGCAGGTGATCCTTCCAGTGATTGTCAACGTTCTGCAAGAGAATAAAACTTTCTAGCTGACGGAAAATCTCTTCACCAATTTCCGTCTCTCTTTCACAGTATCTGTTCTCCGCCATACGAAAAACGAAATCCATCACGTCGTCACTGCTGCTTAGTTCCTGGAGTCTGGACGTATCCAGAATTATGCCGAACGTTTGATAAACTTCTCTCTGAAGTCGATCCAGGTCCCATTCGTCCGGAGAAAGTTCGTTGCTACAATATTCGGAAACTAGTGCATCCACGACATCATGTACCATATCGAGTATTACTTCCCTTAGGTTACCCCCAGCCAGTGCTTCTCTTCTCTGGTTGTAGATCACTTCGCGCTGCTGGTTCATCACGTCGTCAAACTCGAGAAGTTGCTTACGAATGCTGAAATTGTGAGCTTCAACCTGTTTCTGGGCATTTTCGATGGCACGCGTCACAAGCCTGTTCTCAATGGGGACATCCTCTTCCATTCCAACTTTGTCCATAAGCCGGGCAATCCTGTCGGAAGCAAATATCCTCATAAGGTCATCTTCAAGGGAAAGATAAAATCGCGACGATCCGGGATCTCCCTGACGTCCAGATCTTCCTCGAAGCTGATTATCTATGCGTCTAGATTCATGTCTTTCCGTACCGATCACATGAAGTCCACCTAGTTCGGCCACACCTTCACCAAGCACTATATCTGTACCGCGGCCTGCCATATTGGTCGCAATGGTAACGGCACCCCGTTGCCCGGCCTTTGCTATGATCTGAGCTTCCTTTTCATGATGCTTTGCATTCAGCACCTGATGCGGAATACCTTCCCGTTTAAGCATTGCACTGAGTCGCTCAGACTTTTCTATGCTTACTGTACCAACAAGAACCGGCCTTCCCTGCTTGTGAAGCTCTTTTATCTCCCTGACAACTGCCCTGAACTTTTCCTTTTCCGTTTTGTAAATACAATCAGGATAATCAACTCGGATCATCTTCTTGTGAGTTGGAATCACGATGACATCAAGGTTATAAATCTTTGCAAATTCTTCTGCCTCGGTTTCCGCCGTACCTGTCATGCCTGCTAGCTTTTCGTACATGCGGAAGTAATTCTGAAAGGTAATAGTAGCAAGCGTCTGGTTCTCGTTCTCTATGCGCACTCCCTCCTTTGCTTCCAACGCCTGGTGAAGTCCGTCACTATAACGCCTTCCTGGCATAAGGCGACCGGTAAACTCGTCAACAATTATTACTTTTCCACCTTTCACCACATAATGAACATCCTTCTTGAAAAGGTGGTGGGCTTTCAGAGCTTGATTAACATGGTGCAATAGATCTATATTTCGAGGATCATACAAGTTTTCAACACCAAGGAGTTCCTCTACCCGAGCAACACCCTCTTCGGTGAGGGTCACCGCGTTGCTTTTTTCGTCAACACTGAAGTGAATATCTCGCCTTAGTTTTGGGATTATGCGATTTATCCGATAATAAAGCTCCGTGGATTTTTCTGAAGGACCAGAAATTATAAGCGGGGTTCTTGCTTCGTCAATTAGGATGCTGTCAATCTCATCCACTATGGCGTAATAAAGCTCGCGTTGTACCATGTCTTCGAGACGAAACTTCATGTTGTCTCGGAGATAATCAAAGCCGAACTCGTTATTGGTTCCGTATGTAACGTCACAGGAATACGCTTCCTTACGCTCTTTATCGTCCAGCCCATGCACAATGCATCCAACAGACAAACCGAGAAAACGATATATTTTTCCCATCCACTCACTGTCGCGCCCTGCGAGATAGTCGTTCACCGTAACTACATGTACACCTTTACCCAACAGGGCATTTAGGTAAACGGGCATGGTAGCTACCAAGGTCTTTCCTTCACCCGTTTTCATTTCGGCGATTTTACCCTGATGAAGAACAATACCCCCAACCACCTGTACATCGAAGGGCCTCATTCCTAGTACTCGCCTTGCTGTTTCTCTCACGACAGCAAAGGCTTCGGGCAAAAGGTCCTCCAGAGAGGCTCCTTGATCAATTCGATCTCTGAACTGCCATGTCTTCGCCTTTAATTCAGCGTCGCTAAGTTTTCGCACTTCCCTTTCTAGGCGGTTTATTTCATCAACGACAGGGGCCAGCCCCTGAAGATACCGTTCATTGTATGGCTTAAAAATCTTACGAAAAATTGACTTAAACATTTTGGCAGCGCGCCCTCCTTGATTATTTTCAGACCAGTTACAGCAAAGCTGGCTGTTTTGTATTCTAGCGCAGCCATCCGGTCAATGACCACCGCAACCTTAAAAACATTTACTACCCGTCCAAAGCCTTGTGAAGGGCTTCTTCTGCCTGCAGACCATAAATTTTTCCTAGTAAAACCAGTAGCAACAATGCCCTTCCGAGGAGTTCCATCCTGTCTTCCGGAAACTCACGTATTTTGAAAACGGTTCTTGAAATTTCCGAAACAAGAACATCAGGGTTTTTTAAATAGTCGATTCCTACGTCAAATCCCCTCCCAAGCATTCTGTAAGCCCTCATAAGGGCAGGAAGCGTAGCAGGCACCGCTGAGGGATCTTGCCTTTTGCCCTCCTTTTTCTTGATTTTCGTCCAGTTTTCCTTCACTTCGTCAGCACTGTTCACGTGAACAGTTCCAAACACGTGAGGATGTCTTCGTATCATTTTTTCACAAGCAAAGTGGCAGACATCATTCAGGGTAAACTCCCCCGCTTCATCAAACAAAAAAACCATAAAAAGTGTCATGAATATCAGATCACCCAGTTCCTCTACGATCTCTTTCTTATCTCCACGCCTTATTGCCGCTACCGCCTCGTGGGCCTCCTCAATAATGTAGTTTTTCACCGAATCCGGAGTCTGTTGTCGATCCCATGGACAACCATTTTTGCCTCGAAGCCTGGCAATAATGTTCCACATCTGATGCAGGCAAAACCATCCGTTATCCATATTTACTTCTCCTCCTGGTGACACCAAATTTTTTTGATTTTTTGATGCTTAGCCTTGATACTCTTTTTCACTTCAGGTGGAACGCAGGAATAGAGCCTTTCAACCGCCCAGATACTGTACGGAGCAAGACGGGAAGTCCGAAGGAGGTCACTGTTCGGCGGCAAAAATATGGTCAGAGTAAAAACCACACAAGCGCTAACCATAACACCAATAGCTGTTCCTATAATTGCACCAATGAACCTGTCCAGAAATTTAAGACCGGAACTCCTGAGCAAGCCACCAAGCCAGTGTCCCAAACCACCAATGCTAAACCAGGTGAGGAAGAAAAGAAGAACAAAAGCAACAATATCTGGATGTTTCCACTGTGGTACCATCGAGTGTATAATTATAGCAAGATTGGTGTAGTAACGTAAACTCACAAAAAAAGCGGCGAGAAAGCCAGCAGAACCGAAAATGATAGAAATACCGCCTTTCAAAATGCCTCTCACGAAAAAAAACAAACAAATTCCAATTAAAAAAAGATCTAATCCGTTGACTGAACTCAATTTAGCCAGCACAATACCACTCCAAGTAATTTGTACTCCGAAGTAAGCAGTTTTTACGAACCTCTCAGGTCCTAAGTCAACAACGCTCTCTATGGAAAGGCAAGGTAAAGATGAAGTCTTTTGAAATTCTGTACGAGGATGGCGACTTGCTGGTGTTGAACAAACCAGCAGAAGTAGCCACAATTCCGGAAAGAAAGCCAACCGGCAAAGATGTAATTTCTATTATCACGGCGGAAACACGCTACAAACCTTTCGTGGTACATCGCCTTGATAAGCCGGTGAGTGGTGTTCTTATTCTGGCCAAAAACCCAGAAGCTCATAAATACCTGAACGAACAATTTCAAAAACGAAGGGTTCATAAAGAATATGTGGCTCTGGTACACGGTGCTGTAAAACAAGAAAAAGGAGTAATTTCCGCCCCCATAAGGCGTTATGGTTCAGGCAGGATGGGGGTAGACTTTCGTAAGGGAAAACCTAGTATCACTTATTTTATAAGGATTTGCTCTGGTGAAGAATTCAGCCTGCTTAAAGTACTTCCCATAACGGGAAGGCAACACCAGATAAGAACTCATCTTTACCACATCGGCCATTCCGTGGCAGGGGATTTAAAGTACGGAAACCGAAAAAAAGCCAAAGAAAGATTTTCACGCCTTATGCTTCACTGTTTGAAAATCAAAGTCACTTTGCCCTCAAATAAATCTCTTGAAATAGAAGCCCGGTTTCCGGAAGATTTTATTGAGGAGCTCCGGCTAAAAGCCCCAGAAGTGTACAGGCAACTCAGGCTTGTGAAATTTTGAAAAATCAGCAAAAAGGATTATGATTACTGACGCAAAGAAAGGAGATAACCATGAAAAACAGGTGGTTTCTTCTGCTTTTTATCGCATTACCGGCCATAATGTTTCTTTCGTCATGCTACTATCACGGAAAAACCTTTTCCCTTGGTCCAGTCCCTAAGGACTACATATCGATCATTACAAATATCAAGCCATTTAAGTATCCATGGAAAGGAATACCGTCCAATACAACAGGCCTTTATATAATATCCATTGATGGAAAGAAGGTGCCCAGATATTTTCAACGGGGAAGAATTCTTCAAGAAATTGAGGTTTACCCTGGAAAACATATCGTTGAAGTCAGGCTTGATTGCGGAGTGAGACCGGAAATATGTGAAACACCCACGGAGTCCATGGTATTTGAAGTAAATACAAAGCCAGGAAGAACATATCTCATCGATGCACGCATTGACACAATTCTCAAGCGTTGGAAGCCAATTGTGGTGGATTTGAAGGAGGTAGGACTTAAAGAGCGCCTGAATCCGTGATAATTACTTTCGTAGTCTACCCTTTTTAACTTTTTGAGCTTAAAAATCAAAGATGTTTCAATTACAAATCAATTCATACCCACATATATTACCTTTCTGGGCAACTAGA
>Ga0190313_1001350_pt1 | contig 13255 bp, 18 predicted proteins | sample 4870071011_MG_FD_169989 | JGI IMG/M metagenome (GOLD analysis project Ga0190313, IMG submission 169989) | Hydrothermal vent sediment bacterial communities from Southern Trench, Guaymas Basin, Mexico - 4870-07-10-11_MG | ecosystem: Environmental > Aquatic > Marine > Hydrothermal vents > Sediment ...
CAGTATTTCAGCAAGTTCAAGCGTTGGAGGCGTCATGTAACACAGGGGGTTGCTTTTCAGGAACAAGTGCGGCAGGTTACCAGAGTGGTCAAGGTGAGCGTGCGAGATTATGACAGAGTTAACGTTTGTCTGAAGAGGCAGTGGGTATTCTGTGCCACCCGGGCTGAGCTTTATGCCACACTCCAGCAAAAACTTTTCCCCAGCATCAAGCAGGAAACAGCTCCTGCCAACCTCCCTACAGCCGCCAAGACCAGTAATGGACGCATTCATTGAAGTCAAACCATCAAATAAAAACTGTGATAACAAATAAGCACTCGCAAGCTTTAAAAATCATGCGGAAAAACCCTGAGCTGGTGTCTTTTGGCCCTGGTGAAATCGGAGCTGTTGGTGGAATCCCGCCAATGCCAAGAAAAAAAGCACAAAAACCTGGAAAAGAATTAAATAGTGGCTGGGCGTATAGTTTTTATGAAACAACTCCTCGTGCCCCTGGTTTTTGTTTTGCTCCTCGGCACTGCAAGTGCTGGCCAGTTCAATTACTCAATCGAGTTACAGGAAAGCAATGCCCTCTTCACTACAATAATAACGCTTGAGTCAAAAAGCCCGGTGAACTCGTTCAGCTTGAGTGGCTTTTTCCTGCCACAAAACAGCGAGGTGATTTCAGTGAAGGACACCATTGGGAAAATAAAAAACTTCTCGATTGAAGGCAACACCATCTCGATTAAAACAAACAGCGGGAAGGCCAGGTTAAAAGAGTCAATTGAATTAAAATACCTGGTCAAGGGTTTCCGAAAAGAAGAGTTCTCCCCCCTGTACTTCGCGGAAGCCTCGCTGCCGGCAGAAAAAAACTCAGAGCTCGAGATAGAAGTGAAGGGGGTAAGAGTCCTGTCGTTTGAAACAAGCCCTGGCTTTCGCGGCCAGGTAAAGGACGGCGTGCTAAAAATAGCCGGCAGCGGCCCAATCGGCTTCTGGTTCTTTTACTCGGACAGGGGCAAAGACTACAACCACTACATTCTCTTCAACAAGAGCAGTTACTCTGACAAGGAACTTGAAGAACGCGGATTAAATGAAGCAGAAAAGCTTTATGGCATAATCCCGCAGGTTATTGGAGTTAACCTGCCCTTCCCAAAAGTGCCAATGCTGGTGCTGGACGAAAAGGAATACTCAGAGAAAATAAACTCTTACAGTGAGGGCGTTTACAGAACCGGCGGCGTGATAGTCATAAGCGAGCGCGAGTTTGAAAAAAATGCAGCCGCGGTCATTCTCCACGAGACAACACACGCATTCAATGCACAGGTAATGCAGTGGAACGAGTCAGGGGCAGCATGGTTTGACGAGGGCATGGCAAAGTTCATCGAAGAGTACGTGAGAAAACTCCGCGGTGAAAGAAAAGCCAACCTCTTCAATGGAAAAGTCTCCTGGGTTGAGGGTTCTTACCGCTACACAATAGAACCCAGGGGAAACCTCAACGACCTGGTGAAATACCTGGAGGACAGAATGGATTTTATGAAGGAATGGGACACTGGCAACGAGTCAACAAGGGAGTTTGGCTATGCCTTCAGCGAGCTGTACATCCGGGAATTCGTGCGAGAAAAGGGGATTCCGGAACTGCAAAAAAAATACAGGGAAATGCTGAAAATAAAGAAAGGCATAAAGGGCAGAGCAGAGTTCAGTGCAAAGATGACAAGCTTGCTTGGCAAAGAGCTTTACCCATGTGACAAGCAAACAGAGCTTGAAATAAAAGAGTGCGTTGACAGGCTCAACGAGTTCACTCCAGGGCTGCCGGAAAAAACACCCGTGCTCCAGCTTGGCTTGACCGAAAAAGAATTCAACTCAGTTGGAGCAATCCAGGAAATGAAAAAAAAGATTCTCTTGGAAAAAATAGCAGCATTCAGGGAAAAAATGCTTGAATTTACAAAGCTGGTGTTATCCGGCATTAACGCTGAAAAGCAGCACCTGCTGGCGGTGGTTGGAGAGTGAAAATAGCATTATACCCTGAAACGCAGGTCTCAGAACTGCCCGAAGGCATTGACAGTATTCACATAGTAAGACCGGTGACAAAAAAAAAGCTTGCATTGCTCTTCAAAAACTCGCGGATAAGCAGTGTTAGCATGAGTGCCTCCTGCTTTAAGAGAGTGAGCCCGGCAACAAAAAGTTTTCTGGAAAAAAAAGGCGTGAAAATCGAGGTGAAAACCGAGAGAGGCCGCGCTATCTCAATCCCGCTCAAAAAAATGCTCAACGCAATAGAAATGAGGCGCGATTTCAGGTCACTCAGGGAAATAGAGGAAGCCACAGGCATTCCAAAGAGCACGGTGCACTACCTCGTGAAATACTCCCAGCGAAAAAAAGTAAAAAATGGGAAGAGCACAATATACCTAAAATAGCTAAAAAGGTGATGTGGATAGCTGGAAAAAAGCCACAAAAACCCCCGGGCAACAAAACATACCTGAAGCCGCGCTTGCTTTCACCAGAACAGGCAGAGGCACTCAGGCGCATGCCAGCAGCAAGGCGCTCGAGGGCAATAGAAAAGCTGCCAGCCGGCACTCTCATCCCGCCAAGGCGCGCAGTGGTCGTTTCACCGGAGAGACACAGGATAGAGATATTTCCAGACGGGAGCATTAAGAAAACATATCTTAGAATGACCAAGCCAGGCAAATTTAAGGCTGCCCGCACTGAAAAATTCCCGGATGCAAACAAGGCAATGCGAAAAGCCACTCACACCATTGAAAGCCTTGGAAGCGAGATAGAGAGAGAAGAAGCCGCACAGGCAGCCATTGACGCAATCCACAAGGCAGTGTACGAAAACTGGCAGGGCTGGAACCAAGCCCAGAGGCAAGCAGCCAAGGCTCTCATCCTTGGGGTAATCGATGGCTTGTACAAGAGAAGCAAGAAATCAAAAGCATTGGGTGTGAAAGACTTTGATAAAATCAGGCGCTATGGCGCAAGCCCAAAAGCAAGAGCAAGAGAAAAAAAGAGGCTTGCAGTTGCAAGGCTGAATGGCGCGATAAAGCTCTTGAACGAAAACAACAAGGGGGCTGCATGCGCGCGATTGGTTGGCGCCTCGAACGCGCTTATAAGGCAGATAAGCATTATCCGAGACCAGCGGGTTTCCACAGCAGTTGATAGGGAAATTTACAAAAAGCACAGGGTGACAAGGGACACAGGCGTAGTAAAAGCAGTTAATAGAATGAAGCAAATAACCAGGGGGCTTGAAAGGAAAAGAACCCGCAGCACTATTCTAACCCAATTGAAGAGGGCAGTTAACAGCATAACAGAGCTTCAGGCAACACACCCAGCTTTTGTGAGTGCGAGAAAGGAGCTATCGCACGCAATCCAGATGATGAGGGAAGGCAGGGAGAGCCAGGAGGTAAGGGAGCAGGTCAGTAGAGCAATCAGAGAGGTTCTGCTCACCGGCTCTGAGAACACGCGTTACTCGCATAAAACCCTGCAAAGGATTAAGATGGAGCACGGCGAGAAAATGTTTGTTTCCGTTACTGCAAGGCAACTTCGCTTATTTGCACAGAACGCAGAGTTCTGGTACAGGAAAGCCAATGCTTCACAGCGAAAAAACATGCTTGAATGGCTAAGGCAAGTGCGCTCTCTTGTCACCGGCACAAGAGCCCAGCCACTGGAATTCGAAATAAGGTGGGCTGAATCGGAACTTACAGAGAACCCAGCGAAGTGCAAGGAAATACTGTTAAAAGTTTCAGGAGTAATGGAGGAAATCTCCAAAAAATAAAAAAATGAAAACGGAGAGTGAAAAAAATGGGAGAACTTTTTGAAAACAAACTATTGGAGCTGGTGAGGCGTGGTGACACTGAAAAAGCTGCTTACCTGAAGAGCTTGGACAAAACTATCCTGCCCTCTTTTGTCAAGAGAATCCAGGAAAACGACAAAACTGTCCTGAGGGAAATGGTGGTTCCAAAGTGGGTTTCGTGGGAACTGCTCTACGACTGGGCTGCAAGCAAAAAAAACTCAAGTGGACAGCGTTGCATTTTGTGCAACGAGTTAAGCGAGGTTGGAATTGACTTCAACGACAAGTTTATCTGCGAGCACTGTTTCCTCAAACTCAAAAACATGAGTTAAGCCATCACTGGGAAAAACACTCCTAAAAGTAACCTGAAACCCTGTTATGGCACAAAAGCTGGCTTTTCCCTCTTTCTCTGGGTGTGAAAACCGCAAACAGGGCACTCCCATTCCTCGAGCACTTGGCTTCCCACAATGCCCTCGAATCCAACACGGTGCATTTCAGCACCACACTTGGGGCAAATCATGCTAACAACAAAGAATCTTAAAAGATTTAAAAAGCATATTGGGTTCAATATATCCTATGATTAAAGCCGTGCTGTTTGACTTGGATAATACGCTCATCGACTTCTGGAAAATGAAGCGCTCTTCCTCAGAGGAAGCTGTGAGGGCAATGATTGACGCAGGGCTCGAAATAAACGAGGAAAGGGGCGTAAAAGAACTGTTCGAAATGTATGAAAAGCATGGCATGGAAGACCAGGGCATTTTTGACAAGTTCATAAAAAGAGTGCATGGAAGGCTGGACTACAAAATACTCGCAAGCGGGGTTGCAGCCTACAGGAGGGTAAAATTTGGCTATCTTGCAACCTACCCCCACACGCGTGAAACCCTCGTGCGCTTGAAGGAAAAAGGCTTAAAGCTTGGCATTGTGAGTGACGCACCAGTAAAACAGGCATGGCTTAGGCTCGCGGAATTAAACCTCACCGAGTTCTTCGATGTAGTGATAGCACACGAAAAGGGCAAGATGAAACCGCATTTGATGCCATTCAAAAAAGCGCTAAAAAAGCTAAAACTAAAACCAGGCCAGATCCTTTTTGTGGGTGACAACCCGCAACGGGACATCCTTGGGGCAAAAAAGCTTGGCATGAAAACAGCACTCGCCAAATACGGGCAAATATTCAAAGCAGGAAGAATAAAAGCAGACTTTGAGTTGAAGGACATAAGGGAACTCAGCAAAATCATTAAAAAAATGCAGAACTGAGCAGGGTGCTTAAAAAATTTTGGCAGGCATTAGGCTTAAATACTTTTAAAGCTTAATATTCACTAAATAAAGTGTTGGTGATAAAAAAATGCCGGTGCAGAGATGGAAAAGAACCATGAAGAAGTCAAGGAAAAGCCTGAAGGAAATGAGGACCCGGAGGCGCGCAGGCACAAAAGCCCTGGAGCACGTGAAGCGCCTTAAGAAAGAAATTTTGGAAAGCAACTCAAGGATTAAAAGTTTAGAGGCTTTAAAGAAAAAACTTGAAGGCTACACTTCAGACTTTGACCGCTCAATGCACGAGCTAAGCAAGAGAACCGGCTTGAAGAGAATCACTTTTTCGAAAACAAGGGCAAGGCTGGCGGTTGGAAGAAAGGTTACGGTCGGGGAATTCATTAAACAGCTCAACGCAGAGATTAATGCCTACAAGGAATTTGTTGAAAAAGCAAAAGCGGAATTGAGAACAGTTAAAGAAGAAGCCAAACCATAGTGTTGTTCACACTTCTTGATATGTTTTTAGCTGGCCTTGACTTGCCATGAAGAAGCCAAACCATAGTGTTGTTCACACATGGTATTTCAACCAGTAGCACTCCCAGGAGTAACCCATGGAACAGCAACTTGCTCACTTGTATTCCTTGAAGTCAAGCCCTCTTTTCCTTTTTTTCCTTATTTTTTCAAGCATTAGTGACATGCATTCCTCGAGCACTTCTTGAGGAGAATTGCTTTTGCCGGTGAAAGCTGCTGCTGTGACGTGCCCGCCGCCCTCGCCCTCGAAGCGCTCTGAGAGTTCCTGGAAAATGTCCTTTGCGAGGTCAAGGTCGAAGGCTTCAGCGAAATCCATCGTGGCTCGCCCTGAAACTCGAACCATGCCCTTTTCTTTCATGGCAACAAATGCCACATCTGCTCCAAGTTTTGTGAAAGCACTGGCTGACTGGGATTCAAAAGCCCCAACCTCGCTCGTTACCGCAACGTGTTTTCCAACGCGAAAAATCCTGCTCCTGCGCGCTGCCTTTAGAACAGCAATCCGTTCGCTGTATTCAGGTTTTACTGAGAACTTTTTTTGAATTTCGTTAAGGGGAAGGCCTGCAAGCTCCATTGCTTCTGCCATGACCCAAAAAGAATTCACGCTGACAAAAGTGAAGTGAGCTGAGTCTGTTAGCAGGCCTGTTGCAGTGAGCAATGCAATTGTTTCATCTGGTTTAACAGCGTGCTTTTTTAATTCGAGCCAGAGCAACTCTGTTGTTGAAGCGGCTTTTTCATCAGAGAAAACATAATTTGCTTTTATTGAATCACCAGCAGGCGTGTGGTGGTCGAATAGGTATTTTTTGCCCTTGAAGTCTCGGACCATGCCAGCAAGGCTGCCGAGCATGTTGTACGAGTTAAGGTCAGCTATGACGAGGGTGTTAAAAGAACCGAAATCGGGTTTCATTGTGTAAGGAATCTCCATTGTTTCAGCGAGCTTTTCAGCTGACTTATTTAAATGCTCTGGAACTGCGATTTCAACAAGGTTGTGCTTGCCCAGAACATGGTAGAGTATTCCAGCAGCTGATACTGCATCCACATCAGCTCCCTTGTGAACGAGCACAAGGATTCTCTTTCCGTTCAGGGAGAAGGGATTTTCCTTGTTCACTCTATTTCCCTTTCTTTTTCTTTTCATTCTCCTTTCCTGACACGCCAAGCCCTGTTTCACCGCTTTGTTCTTCCATTTGGGCTTTGAGCTTGTTGAGCCTATTAACCAGCGAGTCTTCTTGTTTTTGGAGTGATTCAATCCTGACGTCAAGGCTTTCCTTGGATTCCTCCAGTTCTTTTTTAACAACCTTGGCGTCTTTTTCCACGAGAATATTTCCAACTGCTTTGAAGACAGTTTTTGGCTTTGATTCCTTTAACTCATTCAACGCGTTCTGGATGGCGCTTGCCTGAAACTGTAGTTGTTGTTTCTGGGCGGTAATGTTAAGGAGCTGTTGTCTCCCAGCCCTAAACTCGTTGACTTTTGCTTGATCCAATTCAGCCATTTTTTAAAACCTCCGCTATGGATTTTTTTTTCCAAAAGCATTTAATATGTTGCCTGATGCCAGAATGCTTCTCATTATTGAGTTAAACGACGCTCTTAGTGCTGTCAGGTCAGCTGCTTTTATTTCAAGCTCAAGAGCGTTTTCCTTAGAGGTTAAGGCAGAGTGCGAGCGAGAAAAGGTGTTTCTGATGTCTGGCTTGACTGCCCTGAGCACGGCACTGGCTTGTTCTCCTGAGCCAAAGAAAAGCCTTGCCTTGAACAGCCTAGTGAAGCGCATCCTATCTTGCCTTGACTGTTTTTGTAACTGGCTGCCTTACCTTGGTTAGAATGCGATAAGCACAGTTCGGGCAGCGAATAAGCCCCTTTGGGAGTTCTTCGAACTCCTTGCCACAGCGAAAGCATTTGTACATTTCATCACTCCCTACCTTTTTCTTCCTTGCCTTCAGGCAATGGTTCTGGCTCTTTCACTTGCCCCTCACCATGGTCGCCTGTTGGTTCTGCAGTGCTTCCAGCTTGTACGCTCTTTTTTTCCGCAACTTGTTTTTCCTTTGCTGGCTTTCCTGTTTTTTGCTTTGCTTCCATCGCCTGGTGTTTTTTGGACCCTGTTTCTTTTAGTTTTTCCTCTGCTTTTTTTTCCTCCAGACCCTTTGATTGCTCTTCGCGTGTCTCAATTAAGTCTTTTACGAGGGGCAGGAACTTCTTCTGTGAAACCATTTTCTTGACAATCTTTCCACTCATCGTGTTTGGGGCAAAGGCTCCGCCAGCAAAAGTGAAACCACACTTGCTGCACTTGTATAAGCCAGTGGAAACCCGTTTCACTCTCTTAAAGCCACAGTTTGGGCACTCGTGCTTTGTTCTCTGGATTTTTTCAACTGCAACAATCCTGTCCCTGATTCCCTTTCCGTACCTTGAACCAAAACGCCCCGCGTGTTTTACCTTTCTTGTACTAGGCATTCAAATTACCTCACTTGAAGTGTGACCTGAGCTCCTTTCCTTTTGCTATTGCAAGGTCAATGGCTTGGTCGAGTTCTTTTTGGGTGAAAGTGCCACTCCCGCCTTTTTGGAATGCGCAAAGCTCTTCGTTCTCTGTTGTTGAAACCGAAAAGCGGGCTTCGCTGGCTTTTTCTTCTGCGAGAAGCGCGTCAGCCAAGAGCACTCCTGCAACCTTTGAAATCGTTGCAAGCACTGGTTTCTTTTTGAGGTTTAGTTTTCCGGAGAACTCTTTTTGTATCACTTTGCCGTCCTCGAACTTTGGAATCTTTGCCTCCAAGAGCGCTCCAATGGCTGAGAGAGCACAAGCGTCAAAGAGGTTGCCGTTATCGTTGGCAATGTACAGGTCAATGAATGCAAACCAAACATGCTCTCCCTCTGTTATACACAACTCGCTGAAATCTATTGCTTTTGATTCCCTTATGCCACGGTCTGTTACCCTGGCAAGCTCTATTGAGTCTGCTCTGGGCGGACCTGGCTCGAATACCGGGGAAGCCATTGGCATTAGTTCAACACCAACAGTTATAGAGCCTTCGCCTGGGCTGTCAGGGTATGGTTCTGCAACATCAAACTTGACTCCGGCAATAACGTCTGTTTCCCCGAGCTTTACCCTGCAAGAACCATGGGCGTTTTCACTGATGCCTGTTTCAATCTCAAGCTTTCTGTACTCGTCAAAGCTTCTTCCATCAATGCGTTTTCCCTGCTTTGCAAGTTCTTTCACTTTGTCAGAGCGCAACTCCCATATTATTTCCTCTTTCATTTGCTATCGCCTCCAATGGGTTCTTCGCTGTCATTCGTTTGAGGTTCCTCCGGTGCTGCCATTTTGGCTTCAGTTGCTTTTTCAAGTTCTTTGGCTGCTTTTTTTATTCCCTTGTCTTGTTCTGCGCTTGTTTCAAGATAGCGCTTTTTCAGGGCCTCTTTTTGTTTCTTGTAAACAGTCCTGCAGCCCTTAACACCCAGCTGGAATGCCTTGAGCCATTCTTCTTTTGACAGCAAGCCATCCATTTGCAAGAGGACAACCTCACCTGTTCTTGGGAGGATTGCCATGGGCATGTCAACAGCGTCAGGTGCATCCTCTTCCTGCTTGTTCAGGTCAAGGAGGATGTGCCCACCGGCTCTTCCAACTGCAACCGGTGACACAAGGTCACGCATTGGAATGCCAGCATCAGCAAGAGCAACCGAGGCTGCTGCGAGCGCAGTGACCCTTGTGCCGGCGTTGCTGTCAAAGATGTAAGCAGAGATGTCAATAGTTGTATTAGGAAACCTCTCGAGAAAAATAGCGCCCTCGAGAGCTTTCCCGCAGACCTTTGAAATCTCAACTTCTCTCCTGCCGGGGCGCGGGTTCTTTCTGTCCGGGACAGAAAAGGTTGCCATCCTGTAAACAAAGTCAACAAGAGCCTTTGTTGGGTCCTGTATGTGCTGGGGCAAGGCTTCCCTTGGCCCATAGACTCCAACCAGTACCTTGTTCTGACCCCATTCCAGGTAACAAGAGCCATCTGCCCTGCTAAGAACAGAGGGCAAAATCTTTATTTCTCTTAACTCATCTACCTTTCTTCCATCAAGCCTCTTGCCTTCGCTGTCAACGTAGGTGAGCACTTCATTTTTTTCTTCAGCCATTTTCACTCCTCCGTTTTAATCTCGGCTTTTCTTTTTTCTTCATCAATAAACGCTTTTATTCTCTCGGTTAGGTTGCTCAGGTGGGCTTCGGCTTCGATTTTCCTTATTGCTTTTTTTAAGAGCGGGATGTTGCCGTCCTTTATCCAGACCCTGCCGTTTCTTCCGGCCATTATTGAAGAGCCGGTGCCGTCCTTGAGCACTTGAAGCATGCTTCCCTTCTTGCCAATGATCCTTGGCACTTTTACGGGGGAAACATCCATTACCTCGCCGCCATAGAAAACGCGGACGTTTTCAAGGTGGGCTTCTCTTATTTCGTCCACATCGCTTATCTTGGCGGATATTACCATGCCTTTGTCGAGTGGTTTTCTCAGCTCGGTTTTCCTCAGGAAAGAATAATAGAATGAATTTATGTCAATTGTGTAACCCGAAAACTCGACTTGTGCAACTATTCCAACAACGAGGTCACCACGGCGGGGCATATAGCGCCCCTGTAATGGAATCACTCTCACTGAGTCCTCGTTTTCCTGGAGTAATCCAAGGGAGTCAGCATAGGCTTTTCCACTCTCAACAAAGACGTGTTCGCCAATCTTTTTTCTCTGCTCTGTTACCAGTTCACCTGGTACAACAATTCTTTTCTCGTTCACTTCAACCTCTCCTTTTCGTCAAGTATTTTTATTTCAGCTTCTCCATGGGTTGCCTTGTTTGCCTTGTTCAACAGCTCGTTTTTTAAACCAGCCGGTATTTCGATTACCATGATGAGCGAACCATCATTTAACCACTGCTCTCTTTTGACTTCAAAGTGGTGCAGTTCACTCTGGGTTCTGCCAGCGTACACTGCTGGAATCTTCACTGCAAGCTGGAGCTTTTCAAAGGAGATGGGGAGCTTCTTTTTAAGCTCTTTTAGTATTTCTGTAACCTGTTCGCCTGCTGGCTTGAACTCGTCAATGTGCGGGTTAATTTCCTCCAGGGCTTTTTCAATCCTTTGAGGGGGATGCGGTGCATTAGTCTGCGGGTTTAATGCATTAGTGGCAATCATTTGAATTATTTCCCTGCGCCTTTTTTCCCTCAAAGCCCTTCTTTGCTCTGTTGTCAACTGCACTGTTCCCTGCAGTATTATTTTTTTTGCAACCTCGCCTGGTTCGGAAGAGCCAAAGATCTCTTTTATCAGCGTTTCCGACTGCTCTTCTCCCTTGCCGGCATCCTTGAAAATCGTGTCGACAGCGAGAAGGCTGTCAGGATTCACTTCTTTTCCCTTCTTTACTTCCATTGCAAGGTCTGGGTCAACAAGGACTTCAAACCTGTGACCTTCCCTTAAATACCTGCCAATAACGGCTTCCTCGAGCTTTACCATTTCACCGCCCGGCTTTTTTTATTTCCCTAAAAGAGAACTGAGCTTTTTTGGAGGAATCCTCTCGAATTCCCTGCGTTTTTCAATGAATGCAAAATCAAGGCTGCCAAGGGAGAACGATTCCTTCTTTTCCCTGGATTGCTTTATGGCTTCAACTGCAAGCTTTGCAGCTTCTCCGAGTGACATTTTTTCACTGTATTTTTTTTCAAGTATTTCCATTGCCTTTGCCTTGTTCTTGCCAATTGCAATAGCCTTGTAGCGGGCAAGCGCGCCACTTGGCTCTGTTTCAAACAACGACTTTTCGCCGTTTGAAATACCACCAATTATGAAGCTGACGCCAAATGGCCTCATTCCAGCGTACTGGGTGAAGATCTGTTTTATGGCGCTTATTTCCTTGACAAGCGTTTCAACTTCAATTCGCTCACCGTAGTACATCTGGTTTTCCTGGGCTTTTTCCCTTGCAGCCCTTATAAGCCTCCGCGCATCACCAACAAGACCAGCGCTAATTGCCCCGATGTGATCATCTATTTTGAAAAGTTTTTCAATTGAGCCCGGTATTACTAGTGGCGTGACAATGTTCTTGCTTGCCCCAAACAACACACCCTCGTTGTAAATGATTCCAATGCCAAGCGTTCCCTGCTCCACAATCCTCGAAGCATACTCAACCTGGTAAAGCCTGCCTTTTGGGGAGAACATTGTTGCAACGCGGTCATAAGCGCTTGTTTTCATTGATGCTCCCGGAAACAATTCCATTCACCTCTCACAAAAGAAAAAAAACACAGAAAAAACTGCACAATCGAACAATTATTCCAAGAATTTATTTAACGTAAGTAATTTAAAGGCTTTGCTGGAGGGCTTTGAGTGAGCCAGAGGAGCGCAGGGAATGCACTCTTATGCTTTTTTTTCCAACTTTCCTAAGGAAAAGGAATGCCACTCTAAGCCTTGGTTCACTGCCACGGGAACAGGCAACAATGCCTTTTTTTTTGCCCGGGTAAAAGCCAACGGGTCTTGCACTTATTCCAGCAGAGCCAATAGAGCCATAGAGCGAGAGAAGCACTTCATCAAGTGCACTCCAGAACTCACTTTTTTCCATGCGAGTGCTGGAATTGAACTCAAACAGGACATAGCGCTTTCTCTCCCGCATGGACTTGGGTAGCGCTTTGACATGTTTCCTTGGCTGTCGCATAGGGATATAAAGGTTAATTTGGTTATTAATCTTATGCGCTTTCGCTTGTATGCCTGGCTTTTCGTTTTCTTCCTGTTGACACAGGGCATTGGGGTAATGGTTGCCTCTGCGCTCCTTGGAGAGAACGTGACAGTAACAATTGTGAACAGCAACAAGAACGACCCAATAAATGCCATTGCATTAATCCTTTACATTCTTGTCTTCACCGGAGTGTTCCTCTTTTTCATGAAGTTTTTCAAGCGCGGCTTTTTTTCCTTGTTCGAGGCACTTGCAGTGTTTGCCACAACCTCACTCGTGGTGGAAGTTGTCCTCCCGGGGCTTGGCGTGATGTTTGGAGTGCTCCTCGTGGCACTCAGGTTCGCAGTGAGAGAAAACGTGTGGATAAAAAACATTGCGAGCACTTTCGCGGTTGCAGGCGCCGGCGCGCTGATCGGAATCAGCCTTGGCATAATCCCGGTGCTTGTTTTCATTTCACTGCTTGCAGTGTATGATCTCATTGCAGTATTCAAGACAAAGCACATGGTGAAAATGGCAAAAGCCATTGTTTCACAAAACCTCGCCTTCACTTTCACCATTCCAGCAAAAGAACACGACTTCCAGCTTGGCACTGGTGACCTCGTAATTCCGCTCGTGTTCGGCACAGCAGTGTTCTCAAGCGCATCCCGCCTTTCAACCTATGCCTCAATTGTACCAACTGCTCTTATCCTGTTCGCTTCTTTCCTTGGACTGGTTGGAACACTACACATTTGCGCTGAGAAAAAAATTGCCCTGCCTGCACTGCCACTGCAAACCCTTTACATGGTTGCATCGTGGCTTTTTTGCTTTTTGATAGGCATGCCAGTATTATAAGCAGAAATTAAGAATCCCATTCGTGGACGTTTTATAGCCCTAAAAGACCTGCTAAAAAGTGCGCGACACCCTCAAGGAAGAACGAGCCAAGATAGGCAAGCAGGGCATAACGCGCGAGCTTTCCCAGAAAGCACGCGAGAAAAAACCTTCCAACATCGAACTTCATCAAGCCGGAGGCAATGCCAATCAAGTCAAAGGGTATTGGGGTGAGGGCTGCAATGAAGACAACAACACTCCCATACCTGTTTATTT
>Ga0190313_1001351_pt1 | contig 13248 bp, 16 predicted proteins | sample 4870071011_MG_FD_169989 | JGI IMG/M metagenome (GOLD analysis project Ga0190313, IMG submission 169989) | Hydrothermal vent sediment bacterial communities from Southern Trench, Guaymas Basin, Mexico - 4870-07-10-11_MG | ecosystem: Environmental > Aquatic > Marine > Hydrothermal vents > Sediment ...
AAAAAGAAAAGAAGAATACGCATTTTCAGTCAGGGAAGGTAATTACATTTTCAGATCGGCCCTGACAGATATTGACAGACTTTATTTTTTTCTTTGCAGAAGCGTTTGAAAACAGATATATTACTCAAGTATCGTTATACAAAATAAAAAAGCATTTCCTGATTCATCTCACTAAAAGGAGTGTAGCAAAATGGAACAAACCTTATCTGATATAGAAAAAAACATTAAAGATGAAATTTTTAAAAAAGTCATGGAAAACAGACTGCCATGTGCATCTGCCTTTAAAATTTCAAAGGATTTTGATATGTCACCCTCTATTATTGGAGCCTTTCTTGATAAGCTTGATATTCGGATAAATAAATGCCAGATGGGGCTTTTTGGTTATAGGCCTGAAAAAAAAATTATTAAACCTTTAGACTCTCCTGCCGATAAATTAATAAATGCGATAAATAATGCAAGCTCAAACGGAAGGTTGTCATGTGAGAATGCCTGGAATATCGCAGACAGACTTAAACTTGGCAGGATGACCGTTAGCGCAGGATGTGAAACCACGTCCATAAAGATAACCCATTGCCAGCTTGGAGCTTTTTAATTGCACCTTTCATTTTTTTTTAAGCCACTGAATCTTTTAATTTTGATTCTTTATTTTTCTTGTTCCATTTTTTTTATACACATCAACACACCCCGCCAAACCAGGCTTGATACTATCCTTGAATCAGGTAAAATTACAGTAATTACCAGTAACAACTCAAATTGTTATTATTTTTACAGGGACGGATATATGGGATTTGAGTATGATATGGCCAAGGCCTTTGCAGACTATCTTGGCGTTGAGCTAAAGGTTCTGGTTTCTGATAAATGGGAAAATATGGTTTCGGATTTAACTAAAGCAGCGGGTGATTTTATAGCAGCAAATATTTCCATAACAGATCAAAGGCAAAAAGATGTTGTTTTTTCAAAAGGTTATATGGAAATAGAACAGTATGTTATTGTCCACAGAAACAACAGAAGCATAAAAAAAATCAGCGACCTCCTTGGGAAAACCATTTATGTGCGAAGGGGCACATCATATCAGGAACAGCTTGAATCCATAAAGAACAGAGGCGTCGATTTTACAATAAAATTTGTGGAAGATCTGCCCACGGAAGAACTTCTACGGCGTGTGGCAAAAAAAGATATTAAGATTACCATAGCAGACACAAATATTGCGCTGCTTAACAGGAGATACTTTCCTGGCATAAAAATGGCCTGCTCAATAAGTCAAAAAGAGAACCTGGGATGGGCTGTGAAGGCTGAAAACAGGGAGCTCCTTGAAAAAATAAATCTGTTTTTTGATCTGATAAAGGGAAACGGCAGGTTTAAAAAAATTTATAATAAATATTATGAGGGTATTGATTCTTTCGACTATGTTGATATGGCAATTTTCCACAGAAGACTTAAAGCCAGGCTTCCGAGACACAGATCTATTATTATAAAAGCCTCTGAGAAATACGGTTTTGACTGGCGGCTGATAGCTGCTCAGATATATCAGGAATCACATTTTAATGCCTGGGCAAAAAGCCACGCAGGAGCTTATGGATTGATGCAGCTTACACGTTCAACGGCTAAGAGCCTTGGCGTAAAAGAAATCTATAATTCAAGTCAGAATATTAATGCAGGAGTCGAACACTTAAGAAATCTATATAATCATTTTGACAAGTCCGGCGATTCTGACAGGCTGTTAATATCTTTAGCGGCTTATAATGTGGGGCAGGGGCATATCTGGGACGCCATGAACCTTGCCAGAAAAAAAGGGCTCAATCCTTATCAATGGCAGTCGATAATGATAACACTTCCACTTTTACGATATAAAAAATACTATCAAAAAGCTGCCTTTGGATACTGTCGCGGAACAGAGCCCGTAAATTATGTAAAAAGGATCATGGTCTATTATGATATTTTAAAATATCAGGGTATTGAATATAGGGCTCTTAATAAACGCTCTTCTCCCCAACAAAAGGATTATGCTTCCTTTCTATCCCGATAGTGGTTTCGGGACCATGACCTGTGAAAACTCTTACATCGTCTCCCAAAACAAACAGTTTGTTTCGTATACTTGCCGCTAATTGTTCAAAGCTGCCTCCAGGAAAATCAGTGCGGCCTATGGAACCTGCAAAGAGTGTGTCCCCAACAAAAACATAACCATTGGTATGTAGTGAAATACCTCCGGCAGAATGACCCGGAGTATGTATGACCTTTAATGAAATATTTCCAAAAGAAATTATGTCTCCCTCTTCAATTGTTTGATCAGGAGGAGGTGAATTTTCATTGGTAAGCCCGAAAAGATTAGCGTTGTTTGAAACATCGTCTAACATGGAAGCATCAAGAGGATGTATAAGAAGTTTTGCTCCTGTCACCTCTTTTAATCTTTTATTTCCACCTACATGATCAAAATGACCATGGGTATTTATTATATATTTTACTTTTAATTTTAATTCGGCAAGTGCAAGCAGAATTTTGTCGGGCTCATCTCCCGGATCTATTACTACAGCCTCTTTTGTTTCTTCACACCCTAGAATGAAACAATTAGCCATAATAGGACCGACACTTAATTCTTTAATAATCAAAACAGCCTCCTGTGAATTATTTTAAATATTGATAATTATTTTACCCGATCAGATTTTTTTGTCTGCGCCAGATTCTTCTTAGCCTTATTAATAAGGTCAAGGATACTTTCAACTTTTGGTTTTGGCCTGGCGTCAATAATTTTACGCACAACAGCTTCAGGCATATTTTTATTTAAATATGCTGCAACATCAAAGTATTCCCACCAGCAGTCTATTATTTTCCAGCAGGGCTGCTCGTTATCGCCGCCTGTTTTACAGTATAGAAACGATACGAGACTGCCCAGCCGTGGACACCGTCTTTCAAGAGTATCTTTACTATCTTCCATGTATCATCAGCTTTTTAATAATTGTGGTTTTGGATAATTTTCAAAGACTTTTTCAGATTTATTTATTTCTTCATCGGTTAAATCATAATCTTTTAATTGGCCTGCAAAATATTTATCATATGCTGCAAGATCAAGCAGCCCGTGTCCGCTCCAGTTAAAGAGAATAACCTTTTCTTTTCCTTCTTCTTTTGCTTTCAAAGCTTCTTTAACAACGCATGCAATAGCATGGGTTGTTTCAGGAGCAGGTATGATCCCTTCGGTTCTTGTGGCAAGAACCCCTGCCTTATATGATTCAAGCTGTGTAACAGATTTTGGCTCAATTATGCCCTCGGTTACAAGCTGACTGACTGTAGGAGCCATCCCATGATATCTCAGGCCTCCGGCGTGGAGTGGAGGAGGAATAAAATTATGCCCCAGGCTGTGCATGGGAAGCAGAGGGGTATATCCTGCAGTATCTGCGTGGTCATAAACAAAAGGCGCCTTTGTTAATGTCGGGCATGCTGCCGGCTCAACAGGATAGATATCAATATGCCTGCCGTTAATTTTATCCAGCACAAACGGGAATGCAAGGCCTGCAAAATTGCTTCCGCCGCCTGCGCACCCTATAATAACATCAGGATATTCTCCGATCTTTTCAAACTGCTTTTTTGCCTCAAGACCTATGATTGACTGATGCAGCATAACATGGTTCAAAACACTGCCAAGGGAATAACGGGTCTTGCCGCTTGTATCAGAAACCGCCTCCTCAATTGCTTCACTTATTGCGTTTCCCAGGCTTCCCGGAGTATCGGGATTTTTTTCCAAAGCGTCACGTCCAGCCTTTGTTTCCATGCTCGGACTTGCAACACATTTTCCGCCCCAGGCAGCCATCATTGATTTGCGGTAGGGTTTCTGGTCAAAACTTATCCGCACCATGTAGACCTTGCACTCCAGACCAAACTGAGAGCATGCAAAAGACAGGGCGCTGCCCCACTGACCTGCTCCGGTTTCAGTTGTTATTTTTTTAATGCCGAAGATCTTGTTATAATATGCCTGTGGAACCGCTGTATTTGGCTTGTGGCTTCCAGGAGGGCTTACACCTTCATTTTTAAAATATATTTTAGCAGGAGTTTTTAAAGCTTTTTCAAGAGATATCGCCCTTATCAAAGGAGATGGCCGCCAGATATTCAATACATCAAGCACCGGCTCGGGGATGTCGATCCATCTTTGGTCGCTTACCTCCTGTTCAATAAGATTCATCGGAAAAACAGGCGCGAGATCTTCCGGACCTATTGGATTGCCGTCGGGGCCAAGAGGCGGGTTCATCTTGATATCTGCAAGAATATTATACCATTGTCTTGGAATTTCATCTTCGGATAAAAAAATTTTTCTTCTTTCCATATTACTATTTCTCCTTAATCTGTTTCAGGGAGCTATCTATGTTTATCTCAGCTTTTTTCTTGTTAATAGTGTCGAGAACTCCATTAATAAAAGACCCTGAATCTTCTGTACCAAATTTCTTTCCTACTTCAATTGCTTCGTTTATTATTACTTTTGCAGGTATATCACTGCAATAAATCAATTCATAAACAGCTATTCTTAATATGTTTCTGTCCACACAAGACATGCGGTGAATTTTCCAGTTGCTTGAATAAAGCTCAATAATCCTGTCTATTTCAGAATTTGCGTTTAAAACCCCATTTACAATTTTTTTAAAAAAAGCCAGTGATTTCTTTGGGATATTGATATTGCTGCAAAACAGTTCAAGCTGATCGTTACGATCATCCTTACAAATGTCCATATAAAACAGAGCCTGCATTGCAATTTCACGAGCTCTGTGTCTGATACCCATATTTTTAAGCCTTATCAAGAACATCAATGAGATTTGCCATTTCAATGGCTGCTATGCCTGCACTCCAGCCCTTGTTTCCTGCTTTGGTTCCAGCGCGTTCAATAGCCTGCTCGATTGTATCCGTTGTAAGTATTCCAAAAATAACAGGAATGCTTGCATCCAGGCTGACCGTTGCTATCCCTTTTGAAACTTCAGCGCTGACATAATCAAAATGAGGAGTGGCTCCGCGTATAACAGCTCCAAGACAGATTATGGCATCATATTTTTCTTTTTCAGCCATTTTTTTTGCTATGAGCGGTATCTCAAAAGCTCCGGGGACTTTAACAATATCTATGTCCTTATCTTCAGCTCCTGAACGCACCAAGGCATCAACAGCACCTTCAACAAGCCTGTCTGAAATAAAATTATTAAAACGGCTTGTAACTATTCCAAATTTTTTTCCACTGGCAAGAAGCTGGGCTTCTATTATTCTGGGCATTAATATTCCTTTCGTATTTAATTTAAGGCGCAGCATCAACGTTTATGAGATGGCCCATTTTCAGTTTTTTGCACTCAAGATACCCTTTGTTAAATTTGTTCGGCGCAACTTCAATGGGAACCTGCTCAACCACTGTAAGACCGTATCCTTCAAGGCCGACAATCTTTTTTGGGTTGTTTGTTAAAAGCCTCATCTTTTTAATTCCAAGATCAGCAAGAACCTGAGCACCTATACCGTAGTTTCTCAAATCAGCTTTAAACCCAAGATGTTCATTCGCCTCAACAGTATCTAATCCATCGTCCTGCAGAGCATAAGCCTTAAGCTTGTTAACAAGTCCTATACCCCGGCCTTCCTGCCTGATATATAAGAGCACTCCTGAACCCTCTTCTTCCATCATCTGCATTGCCGCATGGAGCTGGGCTCCACAGTCACACCGCATGGAGCCGAAAATATCACCGGTCAAACATTCTGAATGCACCCTTACGAGAACAGGTTTTTCAGGATCTATTTCACCCTTTATCATGGCAATATGAAGGAGCTCATCCACATCATTTTCATAAATTATTGCTTTGAATTCACCGGCCATTGAAGTGGGGATTACAGTTTCTGCAGCTTTTCTCACAAAAGATTCTGTACGCATGCGATATTCAATGAGATCAGCTACGGTACAAATCCCTATTCCATGTTTTTCACTGAATTTTTCCAGAGAAGGCATTCTCGACATACTGCCGTCTTCATCCATGATTTCACAAATAACGCCGGCTGGTTTTAAACCAGCAAGGCGTGCAAGGTCAACCGAACCTTCAGTCTGACCAGTGCGAACAATGACTCCTCCTCTTCTTGCCCTTAGGGGAAATATATGACCCGGTCTGACAAGATCGCTGGGTTTTGCGTCATCCTTCACTGCCGCGAGAACAGTTGTGGCACGATCGGCAGCAGATATGCCGGTGGTTACTCCTTTTCTTGCCTCAATTGATATCGTAAAGCCGGTTTTGAACTGGGATGTATTATTGTCAACCATTAAGGGCAGATCCAGTGAATCAGCCTTTTCTTTTGTAAGGGAAAGGCATATAAGACCCCTTCCATACTTTGCCATAAAATTAATTATCTCGGGAGTGACCGCTTCTGCGGCGATGGTAAGATCTCCTTCGTTTTCGCGGTCTTCATCATCCACGAGAATGACCATTCGGCCTTCCCTTATCTCTTTTATTGCTTCTTCTGTTGATATAAGTGGCATTTGCTTTTTTTTAACTCCAATAAATTTTTAACATTTGTTAAACAGTGCTCAAGCACTAAATAGTCTCTATGCTTTTAGTAACACAGACCTTAAAAAAGAACGCTATATAAAACCTGATTTTGCCAGAAACAGAGCATCTATATCTTTTTTCTGGTTTTCTTTTTCCGTAACAGGTTTTTTTAATATAAAACGCTCAACATATTTACCTATCATATCTGTTTCAATATTAACATTATCTCCAATTTTTTTAAACCCTATGGTTGTTAATATTGAAGTGAGCGGTATAATACTCACCTCAAAAGTTTGAGGATCACATTTATTTATTGTAAGGCTTATCCCGTCAACCGCAACCGAACCTTTTTCTATCATATAATCAGACAGGCTTTCGGGCACACCTACGGTGACTATCTGGACGTTGCCGACAGTTTTTTTATGAATAATTTTTCCTGTTCCATCTATGTGGCCGGATACAAGATGACCGTCTATACGGTCTGAAAGGCGCAGTGCCCGTTCAAGGTTTACCCTGTCCCCTGTTTTTGCCGTGCCCAATGTGGTTTTATCCAGAGTTTCAGGTGACACGTCAACCTCAAATTTTTTTCCCTGAATTATAACCGCGGTTAAACATGCCCCCGAGACTGCGATGCTGTCGCCTATCTTTGTCTGATCAAGGAAAAATTCGGACTCTATTGTTAACCGTTTCCCCTGACCTGATTCACGCAGCCCGCTTATTCTTCCCAAACCTTCTATTATTCCTGTGAACATAATAAATTTTATTTTATATACCCTTCAACCATAACATCATCATCAAACCGTCTAACCTTAATATCATGAACATTTATGCAGTTTTTCATCAAAAGGGCGCCCTTTCCGCTGCACATGGGAACACCGTCATTTCCGCCCATAATCTTTGGCGCATAAAAAAAACAGACCTTATCAACTATACCAGCTGAGAAAGCTGATGATATTACAGTCCCCCCTCCCTCTATGAGAAGGCTTGTTATCCCTTCTGCCCCCAGCAGATCCATTAAGTAATCAAGATCAATAAGTTTTTTGTCAGAAACCAAAACCTTTGATTCAATCACTTTTGCTCCGGTCTTTTCAATTAAGGCTTTTTTTTCCTGTGAAACAGACAAGCCGGAAATAATTATTATATCAGAATTAGAACTAATCTGCAATACTCTGGCTTTTTCCGATATTAAAAGATGTGTGTCGAGGATAATTCTTATGGGATCCGATCCGTTTAAACCGTCTATTCTCGTTGTCAAACTTGGATCATCTTTAACCACAGTATTAATTCCCACCATAATTCCATCGCTGGCATGCCGCATCCTGTGAACGAATTCACGGGATTTGTCGCATGTGACCCATTGGGAATCGCCTGTTGCGGTTGCAATCTGGCCGTCCAGAGTTGAAGCGCATTTTACCGTTACAAAGGGCCGTTTTGTTTTTACATGTTTAATGAATGCCTCATTCAACATTTCTGCATCTTTAAGACATTGTCCTGTGGAAACCTTAATCCCTTTGCTTCTTAAAAATTTTATGCCTCCGCCTGTAACATCGGGGTTAGGATCCTCCATGGCCACAACGACCTCTCTTATGCCTGCGTTTATTATTTTTTCAGTGCATGGAGGGGTTCGACCTGTATGGTTACATGGTTCAAGCGTAACATAAAGAGTGGAATCTTTTGAATCATCTCCGGCATCAGCTATTGCGTTAACTTCCGCATGCGCTTTGCCGACTGCCTTATGATATCCCTTCCCTATTATCCGGTCGTTTTTAACAATAACAGCTCCAACCATGGGATTGGGAGATGTAAAGCCCACGCCTTTTTTTGCAAGTTCAAGGGCTATATCCATATAATATTCGTGTTTCATATTTATTGATGCTTACTCAAAAGGGACTTTAATTCGGCAAAAAAGTCGTTAACATCTTTAAACTCCCTGTAAACGGAAGCAAATCTCACATATGCGATATCGTCTATTTTTTGCAGGGCCAGCATTATTTTTTCACCTACAATGCTGGATGGGATCTCTTTTTCTCCCATCTCCCTTAGATCATTTTCAAGTTCCTGTAAAAAATCTTCAATTATATTTATGCTGACATCTCTTTTTTCACATGCTTTTTGAATGCCTGAACGAACTTTTTCATGGGAAAAATTTTCACGGCGGCCATCCTTTTTTATAATCATAATAGGAAGCTCTTCAACATGTTCATATGTGGTAAAACGCCTGTCACAGAAAAGACATTCCCTGCGCCTTCTGATAGCATCTTTATCCCTGCTTACCCTTGAATCTATTACCTTGTTGTTGCTTTCACCGCAAAAAGGGCATTTCATCTGCTTTCCCCCTCAAATAAATTACCGGAATCAACTTTTATTAACTCAACTCCGGCTTCCGCCAGCATATCTTTTGATATGGAGTCAGCATACCCGTCCTTATAATAAATTTTTTTAATACCTGCATTAATAAGCATTTTTGCACAAATGGAACATGGAAGATTTGTGCAAAAAAGATCTGCATTTTCTATGGAAACACCATGAAATGCAGCCTGGATAATGGCATTCTGCTCGGCATGGATACCCCTGCACAGTTCATGTTTCTCTCCTGATGGCACATTCAGTTCTTCACGCAGGCAGCCAACCTCTGTGCAGTGCCTGATTCCTGTGGGAGCACCGTTATATCCAGTTGAAAGAATTCTTTTGTCCTTTACAATTATTGCACCCACGGCTCTTCTTATACAGGTTGACCGCTTTGAAACAAGCTCGGTTATATCCATAAAATAGGTTTCCCAGGAAGGCCGGTCTTTTTTGTAAGTCATAATTTTTTATGCTTTTTACTCAAAAAGAGGAAACTTTTTGCAAAGTTCACTAACTTTTTTCACTGTTTTTTTAATAATATTTTCATCAAAGGGGTTTTTAAGAATATCTGCAATAAGACCTCCTATGATTTCCATTTCCGGCTCCATCATTCCCCTGGTGGTTATTGCCGGAGTTCCTATTCTTATGCCGCTGGTTACAAAAGGGCTCAGTGTTTCAAAGGGGATTGAGTTCTTGTTTACAGTAATTCCGGCGCTGCCCAGGACATCTTCAGCCTTTTTCCCGGTAATATCAAGATTCTTTAGATCTGCAAGCATCATATGGTTATCAGTTCCCTTTGATACAAGATCGATCCCTTCGTTCATCAGCCGTTCCCCAAGTGTTTTTGCATTTTTTACAATATTTTTTTGATATTCCCTGAAGGAATCATCAAGGGCTTCCTTAAAAGCTACTGCTTTGGCTGCAATAACATGCATAAGGGGACCGCCCTGTATTCCTGGAAATACTTCCCTGTTTAATTTGGAGCTATAATCGGTTTTTGCCAAAATAAGCCCGCCCCTGGGGCCTCTCAAAGTTTTGTGGGTCGTTGAAGTTACCACATCAGCATAAGGTATGGGCGAAGGATGAACTCCTGCTGCAACAAGGCCTGCAATGTGCGCCATGTCAACCATTAACAATGCTCCCACAGATTCGGAGATCTCGGCAAATAATTTAAAATCTATTATTCGCGGATAGGCACTGGCACCGGCTATTATCATTTTCGGTTTATGTTTTTTTGCAAGAGATGCCACTTCTTCGTAATCAATGGTTCCTGTATCTTTTTTTACTCCATAGTGAATAAAATTATAAAACTGACCTGAAAAACTTGCCGAACTGCCGTGTGTGAGGTGTCCCCCATGGGCAAGATTCATTCCAAGAACAGTATCCCCTATATTTAATAATGAAAAATATACAGCCATATTGGCCTGGGACCCTGAATGGGGCTGTACATTTGCATAGGGTGCGTTGAATAGTTTTTTTGCCCTGTCCATTGCCAGTTTTTCGGCCACATCCACATATTCACACCCGCCATAATACCGCTTACCCGGATAACCCTCGGCATATTTATTTGTCAGTACGCTGCCCTGGGTATCCATCACTGCTTTGCTTGCCACATTTTCAGATGCAATAAGCTCCAGACTGTTTTGTTGTCTGTCAATTTCGTTTTGAATTATCCCTGCAATTTCAGGATCTGTTTGTTTAATAAATTTTGAAATCAAATCTTTTTCCCTTAATATATTAAATGCACTTTCCCATGTTATTAAATTTTTCTATCCGCATCTGGTGTCGTCCGCCATCAAAAGGAGTTTCAAGCCAGTGTTTAACTATTTCAAGCGCAACTCCTTCACCTGTAACCCTGCTGCCCATTACAAGAATATTGGAATTATTGTGACGTCTGCTCATTTCAGCGGAAAAGATGCCATTGCAAAGGGCAGCCCTTACATTGGAAAACCGGTTGGCAGCCATTGACATACCTAATCCCGTTCCGCAAATAAGTATTCCCCTCTCAAACTTGCCGCTTGCAACCATTGATGCAACCAAAATTCCAAAATCCGAATAGTCCACAGACTCTTCTGTGTGGGTGCCTGCATCTTCTACATCAATTCCAACATCTGTTAAATATTTTTTTATAATATTTTTTAAATGAAAACCAGCATGGTCATTGCCCATAATAATCGGTTCGCTGTTATTATTCATAAGGTTCAGCTCCAAAAGTTTATAATTTGAGGATTTACAATCAATATCAATTCCAAATTTATTTATTATTTTCCTTTGAGTCAATGACGGCTGATATCATTGTTAAAAAAATATTTATATAAATTTTACGCTGCTAAAGCAAGAAAAATTTGAACCAAAGCTTGAACCAGCCATCGGAACTTATTGCATTTTTTCTGCAATTTTCTTTTCTCCTTTATTCAGATCGCCGCTGCATCACATCAAGCATATCATCAGGAATCTTGATGGCGTCGTAAAAAGTCTCCATATACTGCGTTATAGCGTTTGACCATACGCTTGACATACTACATGTATGCCTTCACGTATGGCCAACCACTATGCCTTGTATATGAAGCTTTTTACTTAGCCATCGGTTTTACTTTTTACGAGTTTATCAATCTTACTTGACATAGCTTTTTTTTTGTCCTAATTGTTTCTTATAATCAAAAAATATACTACTATATTGAACAGACAAGCAAGTGAATTTGAGGAGCTGTGCTGAGCCATGAAGCAGGTGATCACCAGCGAAAAACAGCCGATTAAGCTCTGGCTTGACGATATCGAGGAAGGAACCCTGGTCCAGGCCAGAAATCTTGCCAACCTGCCTTTTATCTTCAAGCATGTGGCAGTGATGCCGGACGCGCATCTTGGTTACGGGATGCCCATCGGCGGGGTAATGGCCTCGGAAGAGATGGTGATCCCCAATGCGGTGGGGGTTGATATAGGCTGCGGCATGTGCGCTGTAAAAACCTCGCTCACTTCAATCTCAACGGAAAAGCTCAAAGTCGTGCTTGGCGGCATCAGAAGCACCATTCCCCTTGGATTTAAACACCACAAAAAAAAACAGCATAATTCCCTGATGCCGAAAGTACAAGGCGGACGAATCGAAGATCTTCCCCTTGTCTCCAGAGAATATAGTAATGCCAGGACTCAGCTTGGTACCCTTGGAGGCGGCAATCATTTTATCGAAATCCAGAAAGGGAACGACGGCCACATCTGGCTGATGATCCATTCCGGCAGCCGTAATATCGGCTTTCAGGTGGCCAAATATTACAACCGGCTGGCCATTAATTTGAACAATAAATGGGGATCAAAAATTCCGCACAAATGGCAGCTTGCTTTCCTGCCCATTGATGACGAAAACGGCAGAACCTATCTCCAGGAAATGCAGTACTGTGTTGATTTCGCCTATGCCAACCGTAAACTGATGATGGAGAGGGTAAAGGATGCCCTGATAGCGGTAGTGCATCCGGTTACCTTTGAGCCTATGATCAATATTGCACACAACTATGCTGCCCTGGAAACCCATTTTCATAAAAATGTTATGGTCCATCGCAAGGGTGCAACTAGTGCCCACGAGGAAGAAATCGGTATTATTCCCGGTTCCCAGGGCAGCCCAAGTTATATAGTCCGGGGCAAAGGGGAACGTGAGAGTTTTCAGTCCTGTTCCCATGGAGCCGGTCGTAAAATGGGACGTAAACAGGCCCAGCGACAATTGAATCTGGAGCATGAGCAAAAATTGCTGGAAGACCAGGGCATTATCCACTCAGTTCGCAGTAAAAGGGACCTTGATGAAGCGTCCGGGGCATATAAGGATATAGATGAAGTTATAGAGAATCAACTTGATTTAGTGGAAGTGCTGGTTGAGTTGCGCCCTTTGGCGGTGATTAAGGGGTAGGTTCCAGGATGTATAGAGCAATGATTGGTTCTTTCCGTAATCGTTCACCCCTAATGTGTACAGGGGCCGCTGAACGGTTTTTTTCAAACACTGAATTAATGAGGAGGGCTTGTATGACAAAACAACAATCTTTCACAAAAATAGAGAATGAATTACTTCCGGAATTCAGGAGAAGAATAGGAACTGCTGAATCCACTGAAGATGTGAAGAAATTTTATGTCTATACCATGCAGGAACTTTTTAATCGGGTCTTTTCCGGTAAAATTGATCTGGAGTACGAAGATGTTGTCCTGCTCCCGGATCAGGCCCCCTTATTCTCATTTAACAAACGTATACAGGGCATGGAGGATTTTACCTCTGTCTGGAACAGTTCAGACCTTCCCCGTGTTGTCTCACGTTTTACGGATTCAGCTTTGAAAAATTTAAAACATTTAGAAAAAAACCCGGCGAAAACCGAGTCAAAGATTAGGATGTAACCGAGTATCTTGTTCCTGTGAGCCTTAGGGTTAATGAGTTTAAAAA
>Ga0190313_1001355_pt1 | contig 13237 bp, 10 predicted proteins | sample 4870071011_MG_FD_169989 | JGI IMG/M metagenome (GOLD analysis project Ga0190313, IMG submission 169989) | Hydrothermal vent sediment bacterial communities from Southern Trench, Guaymas Basin, Mexico - 4870-07-10-11_MG | ecosystem: Environmental > Aquatic > Marine > Hydrothermal vents > Sediment ...
ACGTATTGAGGTTGTGGATGTTTCCAGCTCTACATATATTAAAGAGGAAGATCTATACTATGTGTTGCCTGTCTTTTCAGTTAATGTTAGTTGCAGTGACGAGTTCAGGTATACCAATAAGCTAAGAGTTGTTTCGTATTATAATGGTACTTATCACAATGAGACTACGGTTTCAGAGCCATCCGCATTTGTGGTGGTCAAGTTCAATTTCAGTGAGAATGTCGGCGATTACTTCGAGTTGACCTTTGTTGTCTATGATAATGCTGGGAACAAGGATACCACAAGCATAATGGTTAAGGTTACTCTCCTCGACATATACATGTACTACCCCAGGCTATACTTGATGAATGGTACGTGGTATGGATTTGTGAATGATACGACCGTGACTCTCAACTGGACCTTTGTTCCTGGCACGCCAGATATACAGAATGTCACCATATGGATCAACGGATCTTTGAATGCCACATGGAACTATACTGTGACAAACTATACGCTGAGTGGTCTTGACCCAGCGGTTGTATACAACATCACGATATTTGCCAATGATACTAATGGCAATGAGGTGTATAAGGTATTCCTGCTGAAGATAGATCTTGAAGCTCCTCAAATAGTGAGCATCAATATTAAACCTAGGTATGACAGCCCAGAATATGGGACAGTAACAGCGACGAATGCGACAGTATATTGGAGTGCGACCGACAACATTGGAATCAAAGAGTACTATATTAGGATTGATTCGGGCTCATGGATATGGCTAGGTACCAACACGAGCTACTCGCTAGAAGGTATGAGTGGAGGAAACCACACAATCTATGTTAAGGCTATCGATCTTGCTGGGAACATAGGAATAGCGAGCATATCCATATATGTTGATACCCAAGCCCCAGTATTCAGCATATCCCTCCCAGAACCAGCCTTTGTCGAAGGAATATACAACATGTCGTCCATCAGGGTATACCTATCGATTTCCGATGAGTCTAACTACTCGCTGCCAATACTCGTCATCATCAACGATACTACGACGCTAAGCTTCAACAATATTAGCTTCGTTCTGAGATTTGATGCTGAGGGACTGTACAATATAAGATTCGTGGTTGAGGATATCTTCGGAAACAGAGCTGAGCAAACAATAACGCTGACAATAGACCTGACAGCGCCAAGCTTAGATGTGGCGGTTTTGGTGAGTGATCCAAACAACATAACATCGCCACGGGTACCTATAACATGGAATGTTAGTGATGCGCTCTCGGGGGTATACCTAGTAAGACTCAGAGTTGATGGAGGAGAATGGCAAAATGTTACTGGTCAGAACAGCATTGAGCTCACCTTAATATCTGGAGACCACATAATTGAGATCGAAGCTTTTGACAAAGCAGGGAACTCTGCGCTGAGAACTATAAAGGTCCATGTGTCTATTCCACCAGAGGTAGAGTCGACACTATCTGGCTTCGCACTTGTCGAGTATTACTTCAATAAAACAACGCTGGAGCTCACTATAAGTGTTGTGGCCTATGCAGACTTCAATGTGAGTGTCTATGTGGATACAAACCTTGTTATATACGAGACTTATAGCCCTGGCTCCTATACACTGGCATACAATCTAAATGTTACTGAGGAGGGTGCTCATCGAATACTGGTGGCTGTGGAGGATTCTGAGGGATACACCGTTACTAGGAGCTTCGACATAGTCGTAGATCTAACATCGCCTACGATTGAGATACTGTCGCCAGCACCAAACGCTGAAGTCGTAGGAACAAAGGTAAATGTTACCTGGAGGATAACAGATGAGCTATCCGGAATATATAAGGCCTATCTATTCGTCGATGGTGAAGAGCTAGGGGAGATAGGCGCTAAGGGATCAACCATAATTGCACTCAAAGAAGGAAAACACACGGTAAGGATAGTTGCGGTTGATAAGGCTGGCAACAAGGGATCAGCAGAAGTCAGCTTTACCGTGAAGTTGCCGCAACTACCAGTAGACCCAAGGATAATAATACTCGCAATAATAGTTGCGGTATTAGCACTAATCGTGGCTCTTATCAAGAAGAGAAGAAAGCCTGGGCCTCCCGCAGAGGTGTCGCCAGAAGAGGAGATTACTAGGATAGCCGAGGAATTCGAGGAGACGTTTGGAGGCCAATAATGGACGAGCATTAATACATAATAACACCGAATTCATCATTTTTCATCAATTTTGATGATTTTTCTTTTTATGTCTATTATTCTCACCATTTCTAGGCTGCGTATTTCGCATATAGCTCGCCTCTATGGTAGCTCTCTTTCAAGGCAGTAAAAAACCTAGATCATAGAATCTTAGATGAGATAATTAATTGTGACTGCGAGCGAAAAGAAGTCTTTTGGTGATATGAGGCTATACGGAAAACTTTGGGTGGACTGAGGGATCATTAAATGCGAACGTTTTTTCCCTCCTTGCAAAAGATGTGATTAGAAGCGTTGGGTGATGCCCTTGGACATCGATAGGGTCATAAGGATATCAGAATAGTCTACATGGCATGGCCACAGTGCATAGACGCTGACATAATACCCCTAACGAGAGAAGAGTTCGAAAAAGCATTGAAAAAGAGTATTGTACTTAGAGACGCCCAGAAATACTGGAGAATCATAAAGCTTCATTAGAAACCTATAAGGCTGCAAATCCTACTTATGACATATTACCTTCTCTATCTTTATGTGGACAGGTTGTGGTGGCATCTAAATCGAAGAGCAGATATTACTGATAGTATTTGTTTTGATCTGAATTCGCGATTAAAGCATATATCCTAGGGGGTTCTCTTTTGTATTCAAATGTGGTCATTAGATTCATAATTAATACATAAGGTAAATAAAGCAATTAGTGGTGATCAGAACTGAGGTTGCTAAGGTTTGCTTCGAATATTGCTATGATTGACTCTATGCCGGATATCAGCCCTTTTCTGTCTACGTATATCATATTAGACGAAGATATTGCTATCGTTGATTGTGGCCCTAGGAGAGCAGTATCACATATAATCGAAGAGCTGGAGAATGCCTCTATTGATCTTGTCAGAGTGAAATATGTTCTTCTTAGCCACATACATATAGATCATGCTGGTGGTGTGGGGCATCTCTTGGAGTATCTTCCCAACGCTAAAATTGTCGTTCATCCAAAAGGGGCAAAACATCTAGTAGACCCCAGTGTTCTGTGGAGAAAAACCAAGGAGGTTCTAGGAGAATTAGCAGATTATTACGGGGAGATAGTACCCGTGCCAAAGGAAAGAATTATCATAGCCGAAGAAGGCACTACTATAGACCTTGGAGGATCCAAAGTGGTTGTCTTTGAGACACTTGGACACTCATCACATAGTGTCACATATTATCTGAGCAGAGAAAGAGTAATATTCCCAGGCGATGCTGCGGGGGTATATCTGGAGCCATGGAGTATATATTTTCCCACGACACCATTCCCATTCAACCCAGACAAAGCATTAGGTTCCATCAGGAAACTTATTGATCTAAAACCCCAATTTATCTGCTTCCCGCATTTTGGCTATACGAATAACGCCACTGACTACCTAAGAAAATACATGAGAAAACTGGAATTATGGATAAAAATAGTCAAAGAAAATATGGAATATGGCAATCAGAAAATACTAGAGAAGATCATGGAGCTGGATCATGACCTAGCGAGTAAATACGGCCTCATAAAGAAGCATAGGATATGGCGAGGAAGCATAATAAGAAGCATAGAAGGAATAAGAAAGTATATAGAATGGAAAAGCGGATCTCAATGATCACTATTAAGCAATAAAGTACACTTTTTATTTACAAGGATAGAAAGAAAGCGTGTCGCGAAGCTCCTAATAGCTAATTCTTGGACGATAATCTACGAGGCTGCTTTAAGATCTGAATGTCTTGCGGAGAATTTCCCTAGCGGGCCTATATACCCTCTTGAGCGGCCACTCCAATTCCCATCCTGCAGCTCTGAGTCTGAAAAGTGTTGTCTCATATGGATCAACAACTTCTTCTTCTAACAGTAGAACAATCATTGGGTCTATATTTATCAGCTTTCTGAGCAGAGAGGCTCTCTCATCTGGCTTAATTATTCTTGGGTCAAGAGACATCGCTGCGACGTGCCATCTTTTCCCTATGGATTCTATCCCTACAACCTCGATAATATTTCTGATCGCTTGGAATGGTAACTCAAAATTCTCCCTCCTAGCACCAGTCTTCTTCTCGAATGCCTCGGGTGTTCCAGCCTTCAAGGAGACCCTAACATAAACCTTATCGAATCTATCAAATATTAGCCTAACATAGTTTTTGTCTAGCCCGAAGAGAATACCATTAGTTTCGAGTATGAAGAGTTTCACCCAAGGGTCATCCTCAATATGCTCAAGGAGACCTATCAAGTGGTCCTTACAGAGCGTAGGTTCACACCCAGATATGCGTGCCTTATGAACACCGCGTTTCCTGGCAACATCAACAATGCGTCTGTAGGCTTCCTCCGGAGAATAAAACTCACCATATTGCTCAGGGAAATCACGAGACGGCCCAACCCAGCAGAAAACACACCTCAAGCAGCAGCCAACACCGTAGCCAGTGGCTATCCCTCCGTAGACCCCCGTAGCATAGAAAGCTGTATACTTCCTAGCACAATCCTCTCCTCTAAAGACTATCCACTCCGTAAGCCTAGCAAGCTCAACAGCGTCGAAAGGTTTCCAATTCTTCGTAACAAAGCGTGGGTATTTCGAAATGGAATTATTCGTTGATCTCAAGGGGAACCTCCCATAGTACTACCATTAAAACAAGTATAAAGCTACTTAATGAACTGAGGATATCTCCTTAGAATTATTATGGAATCGGATCGGTGCGTGGTTTGAATGGCTAGAGGCGTTAATAGCGCCACTCGGCGGATTCTTTCGATACTCATAAATAGGGGGTTCACAGAACTCATAGATTTGTTTAAGGAGAGGCCTGCATCGTTGACCAAGTTCGTTTTTAGATCCGCCGTAGGCGAATTTCCAGAGGAGTACTGGGAGTGGGTTATCACTATGAGATTTCCAGATATCAGCCAAAAGCTGAAACAACTAATTCTTGATGTTAGAAGAGAACACGAGTTAATGCATCTTTTTGCTAGGGTCTTTGCAGAATATGTTGTAGATGCAATTCTGCGACTCGGTGTCGAATTGCCATTTGGATTACCAAAAAGTGGGATCATTGTTGATGTTGGTTCTGGATATCTTACGGGGCTCTCGGGGGGTCTCGTTAAATATGCGCTTCAGAAGATTTGGTGCTATATCTCGTCGATAGTGGCTTTGGCCCATCTCTTATAATTTCGGAGACTCTTAGGCTTCTTGGTTTGCCCAAAAATATAGTTTTTGTCAACAAGAATATAGAATCGTTTCCGCTACAAAATGTAGATATGGCTACGCTACTGCTCTCTCTTCATGGAATGTCAAGGAAACTGTATTGGGCTGAGCTTATGAGGTTTTTTCTGCGATAAGAACTGAGCGTATTGGTGAGAGTAGATTTGTTGAGGCTAAGAAATAGTTGTGGTAAAAACTATGAATCACAAGTAGTATTAATATTAAAATCATTATATAATGTTATCATATTAGGGAGACCTTGGTGATGTATTTTGAGTTTTTCTGTAGACGCGGTGGGTCAGTGGCTCCTGCAACACATAGAAGAGATATTTGAAAAATACCCAGAACTAAAGAAAAAAATAATTGAGAAGGTAAAAGAGGAGCTCGGTGAAAAACTCGCTGCAAAAACCGACATAATGCGCATATTGGAGGAGATTAAGCGGCTTCGTGAGGACTTCAACCGGCAGCAACGGCAGATTGAGGGGCTCATGGAGGAGATTAAGCGGCTTCGTGAGGACTTCAACCGGCAGCAACGGCAGATTGAGGGGCTCATGGAGGAGATTAAGCGGCTTCGTGAGGACTTCAATAGACTGAGCGAGAGATTAGATTTTAAGATTAGTGCTCTAGGGGCTCGCTGGGGTTTGATGTCTGAGCGTGCCTTTCGTGAGGGTTTGAGGCTTATCGTTGAGAAGTATTTTGGTGGTACTGTTAGACGTTGGGTTTACTACGATGAGAGAGGATTTGTTTATGGTAAGCCTAGTGAGATTGATGTTGATGTTCTGGTTCGGGATAAGGAGCATCTGCTCATAGAAGTAAAGGCGCATGTCGATAAGGGAGACGTGGCAGAGTTCTATAGGAAAGGACTACTATATGAGGAGGTGAATGGGGTCAGACCTAGGTTAATAATAATCTCACCATTTGTCAGACAGAGAGCGATGAGCTTAGCTGCGAAGCTGGGAATAGAGATAATAACGGAGATTCCGGAATAAATATTGGCTACTCTGAGAATAAGTTGGATCCTCTCGATGCTGCTATCCTCAACTTCATATACAAATAAAACCTGGTAGATGTTCTGATCCTGATCCTATTGCTTATTTGACTTTCTCTTATAGGACCCACCACTTTGTGTGATTTGTTGCTGAAAAGTCTCAGAGAACTTCGATGGATATTGTAGGGTCAAAAAATATGACCTAAAAACATTAACAGTTATAATACCCATTTTTATCTATTGTGTTGTTTACCAATAATCCTTTTTTGCCCCATCCGAAACCATATGGTGGTAATGGTGATCTGGGAAGAGCCCAAGGACCATCTCGACGAAATTCTATCTGAACTCGAGGAGGAAATCCCAAGCAAAGAAAAGGAGAAAGAACCTGAGATCAGAGAACCAGAGATGAGACTGTCAGAGGAGAGGGAAGAACTACCAGCTGAGAAAGAAAAACCAAAAATTAGAGTCAGGTTTAAGGAAAAGAAAAAACGTAGGACTCAGATGATCATAGGCATAATTGGTGGTATTATCCTATTCATTATGGGTGCTACTGGTAGTGTCGCATTCTACGAGAAGGTTATAGAATATGCTATACAATACAATGCACTTCCACCTGAATACCAGAGTTTTGCTGTTGAAGCTCTCAACATACTTAGATATCTGGCTATGAGCGGAGGTCTCACAGTCATCGTTGGTGTTCTCATGATACCCAAGATTAGGAGGCTCGGAAGTTGGCTTATTGGTATTGGAGCTGGTATATCTTTAGTATCCTTACTCACTAAGATTTTCTTCTTGGGCCCCATAATCCAACAATATGTCTCGCAGTCAACACAGAATATTTCGTATCTATATGAGGCACTAAGAATATTTGGGATCGAAATAGGGTTCCTAGGTTTAGGTGTTCTACTGTCCTTCATGGCAACCTTCGAGGTGTACAGATGGACGATAACCCTTGGAGTAGCATCGCTTCTCTACATGTTAGCGGGGCTAAGTGGAGATCCAAGACTACTAGAATACATAAAGGATGCCCTTAGCGTGCCTCCAGAACTAGGCATATATGTGGATCATTTCTTGATGTTACTAATCTATGTTGGCCCCCTACTACTTGTGGCTGCTCTTCTAGCTGGAGCTGGATACATAAAGATTTCGAAGATTATTGTGATTCTGTGCTTGGTTTCTGGGATATTCCCAACTATCTCAGTATTCCTAGATATAAGCAGCATCGTCAGCTATGTGGATCTCTACGCAATCCTACAGTATATCAGACTTACCAGCATTATTGGAGTATACGTATGTGGTATCTACTTCTTGAAAAAGGCTTAGGAAATAAAATGAAAAAATCGGAATAATAGATTAAGAATATGGGGTGTGCTAGATGGCTTTCTGGAAGAGGAAGAGAGAGGAGAAGAGGGAGGCTCCTCCCCCCGCGGCGCCTGAAGAAACCTATCTTGGTGAGGTTATAGTTGAGCTCGAGGAGAGAGAGGAGGGAGCTATCAGAGGTTCTACGGTTGAGCTTAAGAGTGCAAGTAGGGTTCTAAGGGTTGTTAATAGGTCTACAATCCCAGTTTTCAGCACCGAGGTCATATTCGGCAATGCTGATAAGGTAACTCTTGATGAGAGATTATTTATTAAGATGCTCTCGGCGTACGGCGTTGAGGGATACATGTTTGAGAAGGAATACGATGTGAAGAAGTATAGGGCCCCAATAAAGCTGACCTATGAGATTGTTGGACCAGAGGAAAGCGGAGGGGTCTTGCTATATGGATTCAAAAATCAAAGTGTTCTGAGGTTGAAGGTAAAACCGAATACCGAGGGTGTAGTCGATGAGATTGTAGTGGAGTATTATCCTAGTGAGGATGTTATCAGTGTTGCGCCCAGAGATAACTATGAGGGTAGGATTGTGCGACATGGGGAGAGTATTCATTGGGTTATAGAGCAGTGCCAACCGAAAACCGAGTATTCATGTGAGTTTGACTTAGGAATAATGCCGAGGAACAAGGAAAGAGCTACTCTAGGCAAAATAAGGATCAAGGTTAGAAGCCAAAACACCACATTTAGCTCGCTATATGTGAAGAATGCGACTAGTCAATTCCTACTTAACTACGATGCCAGCAAGAAGGAGAGATCCGATGAGCCAGGGGTTTGGGATGTCACGCTGATCATTAGAAACCCCTATAACCTCCGAATCTTAGCGGAGGGAGAGATCGAAGTTGTGAGCGGCGAATTGGAATCTGTAGGGGAGGCCAGCTTCGTAGAGCGGAAGGGAAAGAAGATAATAATAAAGCAACCTGAGCTTGAGCCTAATGGATCCCTCAGCGTTGGGCCAATAGTTATAAGATCGATGGAGATACCCTATATCAAGGCTAGAATCGGAGGTAGTGTTGAGGAGAAGGTATCTATAAGGTCTGAGGGGCTCTATGAATTGGAGCTGCCCGAGATCGATGTTATGTCATTCGATTTAGAGAAGGAGGCGAAGGTTATTGCGGACAAGAGACTAAGTAAATATCTTAGGCCCAACGAGATACCGCCGATCGGCGATAACCATGTTGAGATAGCAACATATATTGTCAATGATGGGGGAGTAGATATAGGCGCTGTTGAGATACACGAGCTCATACCTACTGGGCTAGGAGACCCCACAAAAATCTCGCTGAAGATCGGAGGCAAAGTTATTAGGGAATACGAGAAAGAAGTAACCCCAGTAGAGGGAACAGAGTTTGAAAAGAAGCTGATAGTTAGACTGGCAGGGGAAAAAGTCTTCCCGAGAGGCAAGAAGATTGAGTTGAGGTACCGCTCAGCTCTCCAGAAGGTGTCTAAGGATACAAAGGAGCTGAGGTTCCCAACGAAGGTTCTGTGTGGTGCTACACCCACAGCAAGAAAACTTGAGAAGGAACTACCCACAGAAAAAACACCAGTAATCAGAGTTGTGAGGATTGCCCGTGCGATCGATGTGTCCAGGCATGTTATTCCCCTAGGAGAAGATATCTTTGAGCTACGCATAACAGTTAGAAACAGTGGTGAGACCCCCGCATTCGACTATGAGGTGAAATACGTTATACCGAAAACATTTGAGGTCCTAGAGGTAAGCCCGGAGGCAACCCGAACTGAAAGCGAAAAAGGTGTCCTGCTAAGCTGGAAGATAAGTCTCGAGCCAAAGGAATCAAAAGACCTTATTGTCAAGGTTAAAGGCGTCGGCGAATATGTTGTGTCGGAGCTACTTCAAGTAGAATCTATCTGATCAACGGCTCCTTCTATGCATACGGATATACAATTAACAAAGCCTCTTTCTTTTATTTTCCCTTAGAATCTAAAACAAAATATCAGAGTGGCTCTAGGAAAAAGAAAGATAGTAGCGATGATATTTGGCCCCCCTCATACATTTATGAGCCTAGGAAGAAACAGAGCGCGATGTAACACTAATAGCGTTTTGTATGAGATAGTTTTGTGTCCAACGGTATACTGGATCCTACATATTTCCTTCGGAAAACGCAGGTATCACTCCTGAGATGAATTGCAGTAGCATTCCTATTTTTGATACGAAGAACCCGATGCCTAGGGTCAATATACATGGAGCCTCTGGGTATGCGACTATAGCAGAAGCATTTACGAGTAATGCTCCAATGAACCCAAATAGTGCGGTCAAAACAAAGATTAGCATTACTTTTCTTGTGTCCCTAAGCTCCAAGAGCATCAGAGTGGCAAAAGATAAAAATGAGAAAACAAGCGCTAATAGTGGCTCAATTTTCCCCATAGCTATCAACTCAAAACCAAGGAATGCTAAGTGGCTAGGACTTTCGAACCAGGGCAATCCGTAGCCAATCAGTGCAAGTATGAGACCAAGCATGTTTAGCAAAACATTCGGATAAAGTCTCGTGTGTTTCAATGGAGCTCACCTATAGTGATACCATATCCATCGTGAACGGCACTAATACTATATATAATATTTTTTCCTTTGCTCTATAAGTAGTGGTGTTATAGATGGAAAAGAAGTTCCTACTGGCCCATGTAGCCCTCGGGTTCATATTGTTCTTAGCGCTGTTTCTCAGCATACTCCCTACTCTTCTCTTCTTAAGATACTTCCCCATCCCAAACTCTCATAATCCTGTATGGTTCGTTCTTGAGACCCTCATATACATCATGCTTCTGATGTTCATATTCTGCACAAGCATCATGTTTATTCCTGGGATACTATTTAGGGTATTTAGACTAGCCCCAAAGGAGGGAGTCTATCCTCTTGATGCGAGGAATAGAGAAATCTTCAAGTGGATTCTTGCCCAGGGACTGTATGGGATGTCAATGCTCATTGGGAGGATATCTGCCCTCTCAAAAAGAGTGATAATCCAGCTCTTTGGGGCTAAGATTGGGAAAGGTGTTATATTCCAAGGAGGTGTGACTGACCCCTACTTCTTAGAGGTAGGGGATCACACAATTGTTGGTGGGGGTGCAATGATATTCACGCATATAGCCGACAAGCCTAGGTACGTACTTTTTAAGCGTGTGAAGATAGGGAGATGCTGTCTACTAGGCTATAACTCACTTATAATGCCTGGTGCTGTACTGGAGGACTATGTGGTTGTTGGAGCCTACACTCTCGTCCCAAAGGATAAACGGTTAGAAAGAGGGCTCTGGATAGGCATTCCAGCAAGAAAAGTCAGGGACCTCGAAATTGATGAGCTGATAGAGACCTCCATCCTAGCTCCCCAGGAAACGGAATGGCTGGGAAATCCCGATTAATCTTCCTATTGTTGCCCTCTTCAACTCATATAAACCGACTTATAGATGCGTTTTGTGAATGACTATAAAATAGTATTGTTACCTAAGGGAAGATAAAGACACTAATAAAAATCTAGTTTGGATATTCTTACAAGCAAACTCAAGAATCATATACTATTTATCGTAGGTGTGTTTATATGGGAACCGAACTGAAAGTAGAGTTGGGCGCAGGATTCGAAATGACGATTCCTAGAGCATATGAGGTTCTAATGAAGAAAGCTGAGAAAGAGATCGAAGAATCACTAAGCAAGTACCCGAAGGCAATGAAGATGTGGAGACTGCTGTGTTCTGATCCAGAGGTTAATGCTGACTGGGATATCGCAAATTTTATTGCTGTAGCGAAACTTAAGTACAATGATCATGGAGAGGTTCATGCTAAAATAGTTGCGGCTAACGCTCTTAAAATGCTTGATATCTTGCTGGAAAACAATATTCTTCCCGACATTATGAAGGAGGGGGCTGGAGATGAGGATGATGTGCACCTTGTAGTCATGGCTGCTGCGCTTCTACATGACATAGGTAATGTTGTCCACAGGGAGATACACCCGTTGCATAGTGCGTATATGGCCATAAGCATACTAAACAGACTTCTTCCAGAAATCTACGACAACCCCGAGGTTATGTATGAAATCAGGAACCATATACTCCACTGCATATATGCTCACTCCTCGAGCATCAAAGACCTAACATTAGAGGCCGCCCTCGTGGGTATAAGTGATGGAACAGATATGACTAAGGGACGCGGAAGGATGGCATTCGACACCGGAAATATAGGCATACACACGGTTTCCGCCCTCTCAATCGAGGAAGTAGAGATAACCAGGGGCCAGGATCGCCCCATAAGGATTCTAATCAAAATGAGTAATAGTGCCGGAATCTTCCAAGTCCAGGAACTATTGGTTCCAAAAATCACCGGTTCTCCGCTTCAACCATACATAGAGATAATAGCTCTTGCTGAGCCTCTCGGAGCCGATAAGGATGAGAGAATAGTCCATAGACTCGTAATAAGAGATGGGAAGCTCGTTCCCATGTAGATAGAGTCTTTCCACCTTTTTCTTGTTAGATCTGCATCTTCTTTTCTAACATTTTTAGCAGTAAAATATATTAAAGTGAGTATTCAACTATTAATGGGGGAATAGGTGGGCTCTTTTGGTCATCCAGAGAAAAGCTATTCTTATCATAATTCTTATTCTCATAGGAGTTGCTGTTTTATACATCACAATAATAAGGAAAGTACAGGGATACATACTCATAGGCGAGATGCTTGCAAATGATTGTGGGGAACCACGCGGCGGTTTTGAGTGGGTTGGTCTATACAACATGACGATAAAATCGGGCACCATGGAGCTCAAACTAGCTATCGGTCTAGGGGATCCTCTAGAGGCGCATAGATATCCCTGTAAGGTGATAGAGGTTGCTGAGAAACGCTACATACTTCTTCGACTATGCGATAGAAAATTAACCAAGTGTGTTATAGTGAATCTAACATACTACCATGAGGATCCCATTTGGGGTATTAAGGATGTATATGTGGCGTATCACGTTGACCCAACGATATTTGATGGGTTCGTAGAATGGTACTATGTGGAGCTTAGAGTATACACGATTATTAAGGTAGAATAATCAGACCAAAAAAAGTGAGGTCTCAAAACCTATGGCTCCTGGAGACAAATATTGTTCCTTCTAAGTCAGATTCGGGTTTTTGCTTTTCATTCGCCATATATATCCCAGAGAAACCTTATGGAAATGCTGTTTGTTTGCTTTTCGTGTTGCTGTTGATTGTATCCATGATAATTAGTTAATGATGTTTAAAGCAAAGTATTTTAAATCAAAATCGAATTATATTTTTCTACTATTGTCATTGTCCTTGGTGGAAGTAATGAAATATCAACACTCAGTCGCTCTCAGCCTTCTATTCGTATTATTCGCTTTCAGCTCCATTATCATAGTTCCTCAGATAGCTCCTTTGAATGCAGATAACTCTCATAATGGTATTAGTATGAGGAGAACCATAACTTATGATGGCCTAGGTAGGTACGCTGATAATGATTATGCTTTTAGATCAATAGGCTTGGCTTCTCAGCAGGGTGAAGTTTTTATTACTAATATGTCGGATCATGGATGGGTAGCAAAGTAT
>Ga0190313_1001356_pt1 | contig 13232 bp, 11 predicted proteins | sample 4870071011_MG_FD_169989 | JGI IMG/M metagenome (GOLD analysis project Ga0190313, IMG submission 169989) | Hydrothermal vent sediment bacterial communities from Southern Trench, Guaymas Basin, Mexico - 4870-07-10-11_MG | ecosystem: Environmental > Aquatic > Marine > Hydrothermal vents > Sediment ...
CTTCTAACCAATCCTGCTTTTTCCATTCTTCTAATCATTATTGCAACAGTTGAAGAAGTTACATGAATTTTTTCAGCAATTTCAATCTGTGAAATCCCGGGATTTTTAGAAATTATAAAAAGCATAGGAATCTGTCCAGGGTGAATTTTAAAACTTTCTAATTCATTTTTTAGAGTTTGAAACTTAACTTTCTGAAATTCATTTAATAACAAAAATACTTCTGAAAATTCATAACTCAAATAATTCACCTCACTTCCAAAAAAATAGTTTGACGTATGATTATTTTACATCAAACAATTATTTTGTCAATATATCAAAAGATGGCCAAGTGGCCACCTTTTTAAAATCTGTGTTTTTTTTTAATTTTCTAAGATTTATTTTTCAAGTTCACTTAATCTTTCTCTAACAAAATCTACTATTTCTCCAACATATGATTCTGAAAAATCAAGCTTTATTCCAGCTTTCTCATATACTTTATCAATTGGAACTTTATAACCGGTCTTTAAAAAATTTACATAATCTTCAATTGTTTTTTCCGGATTTTCCAAATAATTTTTATAGATTGACAAAGCCCCAAGTTGTGCAATTCCGTATTCTATGTAATAAAATGGTACCTGGAAAATATGAAGCTGGAATAGCCATCTATATTTCTTCTGTTCATCCAGAGAAGTCCAATCAATTCCTTGATTAAACCTATCCATTAAAGAACCAAAATAGTCTGCCCTTTCTTCTGGAGTGTGATCCGGTTTTGTATAAATCCAATGCTGAAATGCATCTACAGTCATGCACCATGGTAGGAATAAAATCGCATTTTCAAGTTCTTCTATCATTGCTTTTCTAAAATCTTCTTCATCAGGATAATATTCGTTCCAATAATGTAAAGTTAAAAGTTCCATACTCATTGAAGCAAGTTCGTTAATTTCAGAACGTGAAGGCCTATAATAAGTAATTGGGATATTAACAGTTTCAAATGTGTGCATGGCATGGCCCGATTCATGGAGTAAAGTTTTCACATCACCACTTTGACCTGTTGCATTCATAAAAATGAAAGGTGCGCCTGTTTCAGGTAATGTATAATTATATCCCCCAGGAGCCTTACCTTTTCGATTTTCTAAATCCAATAACCCTGAATTTTTCATTAATTCTAATCTTTTTCCAAAAAGAGGTTTAACTTTTCCCAAAACTTTTATTGCCTTATTAACAAATTCATCAATTGAATTAAAAGGTTTTAAGATCCTACCTTCAACATCTACAGATCTATCCCAAGGTTTTAAAACTTTAAGCCCCAATTTTTCTGCTCTTTTTTCCATGCATTCTTTGAAAAAAGGCATGACCTTTTTTTCAACAGATTCATGAAATTTCAAAACATCTTCAACGGTATATTCAGTTCTTCCTTTAACTTTGTGCATATAATCTCTGTAATTATCAAAACCTGCATTCTTGGCTTGTTTAATCCTTAATTCTTTTAATTCATCGAAAATTTTATTGAATTCATCTTTTTTAGATAATATTCCTTCAAATCTCTTTTTCCAAGCTTCTTCTCTGGTTTTTCTATCGGGAGATTTCAAATAAGGTGAAAGCTGCTGCAAAGTTTTTTCTTCACCTTTAAATTTAACAGTAATAGTTCCAAAAATTGCTCCATATTTATTTGATATTTTTCGCTCTTCAATTTGTAATGGGATGTTTTCTTCTCTAAAAAGCTCAATATTTCTGGAAATAATATTAATCATATGTTTATATTCTTCAGAAATATTTTTCGAAATAGGAGAATCATATATTTTCTTCTCAAGTTTTATAGAATACGGCACTGCTTTAGAAATTACATTTGCAAAGTAATCATTAAATTTTTCAGCATATTCTTTTTTATCAGCAAACCTTGTCATGTTAATATATCTCCATCCCATTTCTTCACGAATTATATCGTTCAATTCAGTAAATCTTTCAACAATTTCAACTAAATCTTCTTCGTTTTCAATAGAATAATTAATTAGTTCATTTAATATTCTAATGATAGCATCTGCATCTTTAGGAACTAAATCTTTGTAAAATCTTCTCTCCTTCTTTTTAATTTTTTCATTAGTATAAATCATAATCTCCCCCCTTTACTATGAATTATAGGTTTTTTCCAATTACCAAACTTAACAAATAATCCAGCTAAAATTAAAGCTGAAATATTGCTTATTATCATAGCAATAAACAACCCTTTAAATCCGAAATGAGAAGAAAAAATCCCCATCAACGGCACTCTGATTCCCCAAAGCCTTGTCAAATCTACAATCATAGAAAGGTCTGTGCGCCCAGCACCTATTAGTGTGTTTGTAAAAACCGTCATTGAAGTAAAAAAAGGCAAGGAGAAAGAAACATATCTGAAAAACAAATATCCAACCTGAATAACTTCTGGATCATTAATGAAAAACTTTGTTAAATGCCCTCCAAAGAAAAAAGTCAATAAACTCAAGGAAAAAATAATTGTAAAATTAGTTATAAAAGCTACTTTTACTGTTTTTTCAGCATTTTTAATATCATTTGCACCTAAAAATTGACCTATCATTGTTGTCACAGAATTTCCAATACCAAATGAAATCATTGTAATGAAATTTATTATTCTGTTTCCTACTCCATATGCACTTACAACGGTTGGGCCAAAACTCGAAACAAACCTCATTATCACAACAAAGCCTAAAGAAGTAAAAGTCATACTGATAGATCCTGGAAGGCCTATTTTAAAAACCTTTTTTATCAAAAATAGATCTGGCTTTAAACAATTAAGTGAGACTTTAAAACCTCTTTTTCCGGTAAACAAATGATTTATTGAAATGCCTGCTGCCAAAATTCTAGCAATTGTTGTTGCAATGGCAGCACCATTTACACCCATTCTTGGAAAACCTAACAAGCCAAAAATGAAAATTGGATCTAAAATTACATTCAAAATAGTTGAAATAAACATTATATTCATAGTAAATTTTGAATCTCCCCATCCTCTTAAAATTGAGGAAGAAGAATTGAATATAAAGGCAAAAGGTAATCCAAGCATTATTAAATTAAAATAAGAAACAGCATAATCAACAACTTCTCTGCTTTCTTGGCCAGCAATCAATAAAATAATAGGTCTAGAAATAATTATTCCAACAATTGCAAGTATAATACCCAAAATTGTTGAAATTAATAATACTTGCCCTGCTGATTTCTTAGCATTAATTTCATTTTTTGCACCAGTATATTGCGCAACTAAAGTTACACCTGCCTGTGTGAATCCTATTGATAAAGAAATAAAAACAAAAATTAAAGGCCAAACAATAGTTGGAGCTGAAAATTCAATTTTTCCTAATTTTCCCAAAAAATATGCATCTACTGCGTTGTACAAGGTTTGCATTAGATTAGATATTATTATTGGCCAACTTAAAAGAAATAAGGAAGAAAAAATTCCACGATTAAAAACATCTACTCTATTTTTCTGCCCCACAAATTTCCCTCCAAATTCATTCGCTTGCCTAACAATTTTATCATAATTTATGATATAATCAAGATAATAGGAGGTGATATGCATGAATTATAGAAAGGTTGGAAAATGGGGGTTAAAAATCAGCGAATTATCTCTTGGTTCATGGCTTACCTTTGGAAATCAATTGGATATTGCTGGTGCTAAAGAAATTGTAAGAGAAGCATTTAAAAACGGCATCAATTTTTTCGATACTGCAGAAGCATACGCAAATGGAATGGCCGAGTCAATGCTTGGAGAAGTTTTAAAAGAATTTAGAAGAAGCGACATAGTTGTTTCCACAAAAATTTTCTGGGGAGGAGATGGTCCAAACGATAGAGGACTTTCAAGAAAACACCTTTTAGAAGGAACTTGGGCTTCTTTAAAAAGATTACAGTTAGATTATGTAGATATTGTATATTGTCACAGACCTGATCCTGAAACACCTATTGAAGAAACTGTTCTAGCAATGGATTATTTAGTAAGAAATGGTTTAGCACTATACTGGGGAACTTCTGAATGGAGTGCAGAACAGCTTGAAAATGCCCACAAAGCATGTAAAGAACTAAATTGTATTCCACCTATTGTTGAACAACCACAATACAATATGCTTGTAAAAGAAAGAGTTGAAAAAGAATATCTTCCAATCTACGAAAAATATGGAATGGGACTTACTACATTTAGTCCTTTGGCTTCAGGAATTTTAACTGGAAAATATAACAATGGTATTCCTGAAGATTCAAGACTTGCAAAATTCCCTGGTCTTAGAAAACATTTGGAAGAAAGTGGAATATTAAGCGAAAAAACATTTGAAAAATTACAAAAACTTCAAAAAATTGCTGATGAATTAGGCGCTAAACTTTCTCAACTTGCACTTGCATGGTGCTTGTTAAATCCTCACGTAAGTAGTGTAATTCTTGGTGTTTCAAGGCTCGAACAACTACAAGAAAATTTGAAAGCACTTGAAATAAAAGAAAAAATCACTGAGGATATCAAAAAAGAAATAAGAAGAATCCTTGAGGAGGGACGAAAATGAATCTAAAAAAATATGCAGAGGTAGTTCTTAAAATTGGTATTAATCTTCAAAAAGATCAGATTCTTTTTGTACGAGCCCCTATTGATGCTCGTGAATTTGTTGAAATAATAACTGATATTGCTTTTGATTTAGGAGCACACAATGTATATATCAAATGGAATGCTGAAACAATTAATAAAATTATTTTGAAGAAAGCCTCTGAAAAAGCTTTACAAGAGGTTCCTTCATGGGAAATAATTGCTTCTGAAGAGTTATTAAGCAAAAAAGCCGCATTTTTAACAATTGTTGGAGGAGATCCTGATATATATAAAGATGTTCCACCGCAAAAAATTGGCATTGCAATTAGAGCTAGAAATATGGCAATGAAAGATATTTCAAAAAGAATAATGTCAAATGAAATAAGCTGGTGTGTTGTAGCATATCCTACAGAAAAATGGGCAAAAAAAGTATTAGGAGAAAATGCTACAAAAGAACAATTATTAGAATTAATTTTAAAAGCTTCCAGAATATATGGTGATCCTATTGAAAATTGGAAAAAACATATTTCTAAATTACAAAAAATCACACAATTTCTTAACAAAATGCAATTTGACTATTTACACTATGAAGGTCCAACAATAGATTTAAAAGTGGGCCTTCCAGAAAATCATATCTGGTTATCAGGTTCTCAGGATAATTTAGATGGAGTAACTTTTGTTCCAAATATTCCAACTGAAGAAATATTCACAGCACCTCACAGAGAAAAAATAAATGGTACGGTAAGAAATAGTTTACCTTTGGTCTATTCAGGGAATATTATCGACAACTTTAAACTTGAATTTAAAGATGGAAAAGTAGTCAGTTTTCATGCTGAAAGAGGAGAAGACGTTTTAAAAACAATTTTAGAAACAGATGAAGGTGCCAGATTCTTAGGTGAAGTTGCATTAGTTCCTGTTGATTCTCCTATTTATCAAATGAAAAAGATTTTTTACAACACTTTATTCGATGAAAATGCAGCCTCTCATTTCGCTTTCGGAAGAGCATATACAAGTTGTATTAAAGATGGAGAAAAAATAGGAGAAGATGAACTTAAAAAAGCTGGATTAAATGTTAGTATTACACATGTGGATTTTATGATTGGAAACGAAGAAATGAGAGTAACAGGTTATAAAAATGGAGAAAAAGTTGTTATTATGGAAAATGGGAAATGGGCAATTTAACGGGCAGAAAATTCTGCCCTTTTTTAGGAGGAATTTTCTTGTTTGAAAACGTAAAAATAGAATTTAAAAACTTTAAAATAGGTAATTTTAAAATTGAAAAGGATAAAAGCTTTACTAATCCAGAACTTAAAAAACTATATGTAGAATTTAAAAAAATTCTAAATAATTTTAGAATTATTGGTATCGTACACCATCAATTTCAAGAAATATATTTTTTGGAAAAAGTTGGTGAATATTTAAAAATTCAAATGTTTTATAATAAAGACTTCAAACCAACAACAATAAACATATTAAAATCAACTTCTCAAAGAATTGTTGATGATTTTATTTCAGATTTAAATAGAAAAAATAATGAAAATACCATTAAAGCATTTATTGATGGTAGTTTTAAACAGCCCAATAAAATTGGTGCTGGTATTGTAATTATTGATAACGATAAAACTCACCAATTTTACAAATTTATAACAAAATATCCAAAACATAGAAATGTAACTGGAGAAATTTTAGCAGCTGTTCTTGCTTTTGAATACGGAAAAAATGAGAAAATTAAAAAACTTGAAATTTTTTACGATTATAATGGAATAAAAATGTGGGCTACTGGAGAATGGAAAGCAAAAACTGAACTTACAAAAAAGTATAAGAAATTATATGATTATTATTCAAAGTTTATTGAAATTAATTTTTCAAAAGTCAAAGCTCATACTGGTAATATTTACAACGAACTAGCAGATAAATTAGCCAAAAAAGCAATTTTAGAAGAAAAAAATAATGTCAAATATGATGTAAACTTTTAAATTTTTCTTCAAAAATCTTCTTAAAAATTTTTGAAGTATGTTCATCTATGTTTGTTAATCTTATTAACTCAAGGTTAGTTTGATTGTTATTCAAAAAATCCTCTATTTCATTTGCAAAAACCTCAGCACATAGTTTTTTAGGAAATCCAAAAATCCCGCTACTTATTGCAGGAATTGAAATAGATTTTAATCTTAATTCGCTTGCCTTTTTTAAAACATTCTTAACAGCTAAACCTAAAAGTTCTTTTTCTTTATTTTGTCCACCTCTCCAAATAGGTCCAACAGTATGTATTACATATTTTGCTGATAAATCCCCGGCACCCGTAACTACAACTTCACCTGTTTTTACAGGACCATATTTTCTAACATATTCATCACTTTCATCCTGAATTATCTTCCCTCCAGCTCTTACAATTGCACCTGCTACTCCTCCCCCATGTCTCAAATGGGAGTTAGCAGCATTTACAATTGCATCAACTTTTTCTTTCGTTATATCTCCATTAACTATTTCAACTATCGTGTTTTTTATCTTTATCCTCAGTAAAACCTTCATAATCTTTGACCCCCTTCCAGAGAGTCTCCAATATTTCTTTTATTTTCTTCTCTTTTCCAATCGATTTAGGAATGTAAAAAATACTGTCTGATAATTCTTTAGGAAGATAGCTTTTTTTAACAAATCCACCATATTCATGAGGATACTTATAACCACTATTAGGAACATTCAAAAGATTTCTAGGAACTTTTACATCCTTTGTATTTTTTGCAATCTCCATAGCCCTTCCTATTGCAGTTGTCGATGAATTACTTTTTGGAGCAGTTGAAAGATAAATAACACATTCAGATAAATTTAATAAACATTCTGGAAGTCCTACATATTCAACAGCGTAGGCTGTTGAAGTTGCAACTAATAACGCCATTGGATCAGCAAGTCCTATATCTTCGCTTGCAAGAATTATCAACCTTCTTGCAATAAATCTTGGATCTTCTCCACCTTCTATCATCCGCGCCATATAATACAGGGCAGCATCTGGATCGCTACCTCTTATACTTTTTATAAAAGCAGAAGCAAGGTTATAATGTTCTTTGTCATTGTATACATATTTTTCTTCACCGGAATATAAAGATAAAATATTTTCATCAATTATGTCCTTTCCCTCTGCTTTCGCAATTAAACTTAAAACTTCATACAAATTTATTGCAAACCTCGCATCACCATTTGAAACATTTGAAATAAAATCTATTACTGCTTCAGTCAATGATATTTTTTGTACTTCTTTGGCTTTTTCCAATAAAATTTTTATATCATCCTTTGTAAGCTTTTTAAAAGCAATTACCCTTACTCTTGAAAGGAGAGCCTCATTAATCATCTTATATGGATTTTCCGTAGTAGCCCCAATCAAGATGTAGTCTCCCGCTTCGACTCCAGGTAAAAAAACATCTTGTTGTTTTTTATTGAATCTATGAATCTCATCAACAAAAAGTAGTATTTTCTTTATTTCTTTCACTTTTTTAGCATATTCTAATATTTTCTTTATTTCAGATACTGAGGCAAACGCACCATTAAAATGGTAAACTTCATAATCTGTATAAGTTTTAATTAACTCCATTGTAGATGTCTTTCCACATCCTGGTGGACCATAGAAAATCATGGAAAATAGTTCGCCTTTTTCTATAGCTATTCTTAATATAGCCCCTTTACCTAAGATATGATTTTGTCCTACAATATCTTCAAACGTCTTTGGCCTTAAAATTTCGCTTAAACCACTCAACAGTAAGCTTCAATCCCTTCTCTAAATTTATCTTTGGTTCCCATCTTAATTCTTCTTTAGCTCTGGTATAGCAAAGAAGACTTTTCCTAATATCACCTTTCCTTGGTGGACCATATACAGGTTCTTTTTGATAGTTTATAATTTTCTTTAAATAATTAAAAAGATGATTAACACTTGTCCCTCTGGATGTTCCAATATTTATTTCTAGACCATCACCTTTTTTCATAGCTCTTATATTTGCGTCAACAACATCAGATACGTATACATAATCCCTTATGTATTCTCCATCACCATTAATTACAACATTTTCATCATTAAGCATTTTTGAAATAAATATTGCTATAACTCCAGCTTCTCCAAATGGATCCTGACGAGGCCCATATACATTGGCATACCTCAAAACAGTATAATTTAAATCAAATTCATTTTTTGCAAATCTTAAGTAGTTTTCTACTGAAAATTTAGCAATTCCATATGGTGAAATAGGATCTGGAAAAACACTTTCGGGTGTTGGGAATATTTCTACATTATCTCCGTAAATTGCTCCCCCAGTTGAAGAAAATATAAATTTCTTAACTTTATATTCAATTGAATTTTTTATCAGATTAAGACTGCCAATTATATTAATATTTGCATCTTCCACAGGATTTTTTACAGAAATTGACACACTGGCTTGAGCAGCAAGATGAAATACATAATCAAATTTGTTTTCATCAAAAATTTTTTGAATACTTTCTTCATCTCTAATATCAGCAACAAATAAATGTGCTTTTTCATTAACATTTTCTTTTTTACCCTTTGAAAGGTTATCCACTACAACAACATCAAAACCTAAATCAATAAGCCTATCAACAAGGTGAGAGCCTATAAATCCTGCTCCTCCCGTAACTAATGCTTTCATTAATCATCCTCCTTCAATCTTATTTTTAATTTTAAAGCCTCTTTGGGAACTTTTTTAACTCCTAACTTTTCTCTTTGCTCTTTTAAGAATTCAATTAATTTTTGGGTCTTACTTTCATCAAAATCAATCATTAGTGCATAAAATTTTCTTAATTGTTTTCGAGTTTCGTTATCCAAACCATATATAAGCATTTCAGCAATTTGTTGTGCTCTGTTTTCTGGAAAACCTATTACATACATAAAAAAGTATTTTACTCTAAGTTCTCCATTATGTATTGTTATTGCTAGTCTTTTACCTTTTCTTGTAAGCTTTATAAAACCATACCTTTCGTGTTCGACATATCCAAGTTCAACAAGCTTTTTTACAGCTGTTGTTACGCTTGGATAACTAACATTCTTAATTTTAGCAACATCAGACACTCTTGTAACACCATCATTTTTTGACAATTTGTGAATAGTTACAAGGTAACTCTCAAGTGCAGGTGTAAGTTTTTTTTCACCCATTTTCTTTCCTCTCCTTCAAGAATTGATCATAATATTTTCTAACTCTTTTAATGTCTTGCCATGTTAAATCTTTAGGTGATCCTTTTGCTTTTGAAGGATTCCGTAAAAGGTAACTAGGATGAAACATTGGAAAAATTATTATTCCTGCTTTCCATTCAAATTCCTGCCCTCTAACTTTTGTAATTGGTAGGCTTTTTTCTGCAAAAAAATCCAGTGCTGCTTTACCCAATGTTACAATCATTTTTGGATTAATTACCTCAATCTGAGCAAGTAAAAAATGCGAACATGTTTTTGCTTCTTCTTTGGTGGGAGTTCTATTATTGGGAGGTCTACACTTAACAATGTTAGTTATATAAACATCTTCTCTTTTAATGTTTACGGATTCTAGAATTTTAGTTAAAAGTTGGCCAGCACGCCCTACAAAAGGTCTTCCTGATAAATCTTCTTCTTCACCTGGGCCTTCCCCCACGAACATTATTGGCGTATCTAAACTTCCTTCACCTGGTACAACATTTGTTCTGTTTTCATGCAATGGACAAGCATTGCAATTTTCAATTCTTTCCACAACGATTTTCATTAACTCTTCTTTTTTCATAGTTCAACCCCCAAAAAATATTAACATAATTTAACTTTGTTAGTAATAAAATTATACCATATTAAAATTTAACTTGTTAATTTAAAAAAATATATTTTATTGTTTTTTTTTCTTTACAAAATAGAAAAATACAATTATCAATTATTAACCGTTTCCGACTTCATAATATGTTAAAATAATAACAGACGTTTATATATAACATAAGGAGGTGTAAGAATGTCAAAGAAATGGGTATACTTTTTTGCAAATGGTAAGGCCGAGGGAAGAGCTGACATGAAAGATCTTCTCGGCGGAAAGGGGGCAAATCTTGCCGAAATGACAAATTTAGGAATACCAGTTCCGCCTGGCTTTACTATTTCTACAGAAGTTTGTAAATACTTTTACGACCACGGAAGAACATATCCAGATGATCTCAAAGTACAAGTAGATGAGGCATTGAAAAAGTTAGAAGAAGTAACCGGTAAAAAATTAGGAGATCCTGAAAGTCCTTTGTTAGTTTCCGTTAGGTCTGGTGCTGCAATTTCAATGCCTGGAATGATGGACACAATTTTAAATCTTGGTTTAAACGATGAAACAGTTAAAGGTTTAGCAAGACTTACTAACAACGAAAGATTTGCTTATGATGCTTACAGAAGATTTTTACAAATGTTCGGTGATACAGCACTTGGAATTCCTCATTCAGAATTCGAAAAAGCTCTAGAAGCAAGAAAAAAAGCAAAAGGTGTAAAATTAGACGTTGAACTTGATGCAGATGACCTCAAAGCATTGGTTGAAGATTATAAGGAAATTTACAAAAAATATGGAAAAGAATTCCCTCAAGATACATATAAACAGCTATGGGCGGCAATCGACGCTGTTTTTGGTTCTTGGATGAATGAAAGGGCAATCAAATACAGACAAATAAACAACATTAAAGAAGACGAACTTTTAGGAACTGCTGTTAATATCGTTACCATGGTCTTTGGTAATATGGGTGATGATTGTGGTACTGGAGTTTGTTTCACAAGAAATCCAAATACAGGCGAAAAGAAACCTTACGGTGAATTTTTACAAAATGCTCAAGGTGAAGATGTTGTTGCTGGAATTAGAACACCTGTTCCACTTGAAGAACTTAAGAAAATCAATGAAGCAGTATACAATGAGCTTATTTCAATAATGGAGAAACTCGAAAAACATTATAAAGATATGCAGGATATTGAATTTACAATAGAAAAAGGAAAACTTTACATACTCCAAACAAGAAATGGTAAAAGAACAAGTCAAGCTGCAATCAAAATAGCAGTTGATCTTGTTCATGAAGGATTAATAGATAAAGAAACCGCAGTAACGAGAGTAAAACCTGAAGATGTTGAAAGAGTTCTCCACGCAAAATTTGATGAAAACGAACTTAAAAATTCTAAGGTTATTGCCAAAGGTCTTCCAGCATCTCCTGGAGCTGCAACTGGTAAAATTTATTTTGACGCTGCAAAAGCTGAAGAAATGGCGAAAAAAGGCGAAACTGTTATTCTTGTTAGGCCAGAAACAAGTCCTGAAGACGTTGGAGGAATGAATGCTGCAGAAGGTATATTAACTGCAAGAGGTGGAATGACCTCTCATGCTGCAGTTGTTGCAAGAGGCATGGGTAAACCAGCAGTTGTTGGTGCTGAAGAAATCGTTGTTGATGAAGAAGCTTTAGAGTTTAGGGTTAATGATGTAGTTGTTAAAGAAGGAGACTGGATTTCTATTGATGGAACTACTGGAAATGTTTATCTTGGAAAAATAACAACAGTTAAACCACAAGGTCTTGAAGGCGAAGTTGCTGAACTTCTCTCATGGGCAGATGAAATTAGAAGACTTGGTGTAAGAACAAATGCTGATATTCCAAGAGATGCTAGAGTTGCTAGAGATTTTGGCGCAGAAGGTATAGGACTTTGTAGAACAGAACACATGTTCTTTGAAAAAGACAGAATACCTAAAGTAAGAAGAATGATCGTTGCCAAGACAAAAGAACAAAGAGAAGCAGCACTTGAAGAATTATTACCTCTTCAAAAAGAAGACTTCAAAGGACTCTTTAGAACAATGAAAGGCTTGCCTGTAACTATAAGGCTTATAGATCCTCCTTTACATGAATTCTTGCCAAATGATGAAGAACAAATGAAAGAAGTAGCAGAACAAATAGGAATTTCCGTTGAAGAATTAAAAGCTGCTGTTGAACAACTACATGAACTTAATCCAATGCTTGGACACAGAGGTTGTAGACTTGCAATAACATATCCAGAAATTGCTGTAATGCAAACAAAAGCAATAATCGGTGCAGCAATTGAACTTAAAAAGGAAGAAGACATTGATGTAATACCTGAAATTATGATTCCTTTAGTGGGACACATTAACGAATTAAAATATGTCAAAAAAGTTGTTACAGAAACTGCTGATGCTCTTATTAAAGAATCGGGTATTGACCTTACATACAAAGTTGGTACAATGATTGAAATCCCAAGAGCAGCTATCACTGCTGATCAAATTGCACAAGAAGCAGAATTCTTCAGCTTTGGAACTAACGATTTAACTCAAATGACATTTGGATTTAGTCGTGATGATGTTGGAAAATTCTTACCAGAATACTTAGAAAAAGGCATTCTTGAACATGATCCATTTAAGAGCTTAGACTGGAAAGGCGTAGGCCAGTTAGTTAAAATGGGTACTGAAAAAGGTAAAAATGCTAGAAAAGATTTAAAAGTTGGTGTCTGTGGTGAGCACGGTGGAGATCCAAGATCTATACTCTTCTTTGACGCAGCAGGTTTGGATTACGTAAGTTGTTCCCCATACAGGGTTCCAATTGCTAGAATAGCCGCAGCACAGGCAACAATTAAAAATAGAAAATAAGTTTTCCTCATTTTAAGGGCCCATATGGGCCCTTTCATTATACGGAGGTGTCTTAATGAGTTTTCTACTTTTAACAATTGCTACATCAATAACAC
>Ga0190313_1001358_pt1 | contig 13224 bp, 19 predicted proteins | sample 4870071011_MG_FD_169989 | JGI IMG/M metagenome (GOLD analysis project Ga0190313, IMG submission 169989) | Hydrothermal vent sediment bacterial communities from Southern Trench, Guaymas Basin, Mexico - 4870-07-10-11_MG | ecosystem: Environmental > Aquatic > Marine > Hydrothermal vents > Sediment ...
AAACACATATATGTTTTTGACAAACATACCACTAAATTTAGTAAGTTTTTAAATATAAGTTTATAAATAAGCTAAAAAATAGAATCAAATTTAGATAAAGAGCTGATAGAATAGTTAAATCTCGTCAAGAAACAGAAAGATAAGATAGACAACAATTACCTAATTCAGAAAGTTTTAAGACAAATAGAGAAAGACTTTAAAAGTTACTTTAACTCAGTGAAGAAGAACAGCAAAAATCCCAATAAGTTCACGGGGAAATAAAACCCCCAAACCTAAAAAGCTGAGGAATTTACACAATCTCACAGTAGAATTCAACACCAATGTATTAAAGCGAGAAGGGGAAAACTCAAACTGATAAGGGTTAAGTCAAATAAGTGGATCACCGTGAAATTACCACACGAATATGAAGTTAAATCTGTTAGATTGCGCTACTTTTTAGTGGGATTCTATATCGATGTAGTCAGAGAAGTAGAAATACCCGACACAGAGCCTAAGGGCGACTATAAAACTGGAATCGATCCGAATCTCGATAACTTATTAGTTATAACTTCAACTAATCCAATACTACCGTCAATAATTATTTCAGGTAAAGAGATCAAAGCGTTCGATCAGTGGTTCAACAAGCTGAAGTCAAAATTTCGATCAGAACACAATAGAATTGCTAACGAGATCGAATTGTTGAAGAACGCTGGTAAGACTATTCCTAAAGAACTAATCGAGAAAGAAAAAGAACTAAGGTGGAAGATAAGACAGTTGTGTATTCATAGGAGGAAGTGGTTTGACAATCATTTTCATAGGTTGAGCAAGTATTTGGCTCTGTTTTTGTATTATACTGGTCATTGAAGTTGTTATTGGTAACTGTGCTTTAAACGCTAAAAGATGTAATCTAAGTTCTAAAACCGCAGAGAAGTTAGTTCAAATACCGTTTAGATTGATCAGCAAGTTGAAGTATAAGTGTGAATCATTGGGAATTAAAGAATTTTCCGAAGATTACACTTCATTTGTTACCGATGAAGTAGGTGAAAGAGTTAAGAGAGGGTTATTTAAAGATTCAAAGCTGAATAAAGTCTTTAACGCCAATTGTAATGCATGCTTTAACATTTTAAAAAGGGAAGCTAAGCTCCTCCGTTTAATTAAACTATTCGATTTGAAGACTTTGTTTAAAAAACTGTGTAATCTAATCAGATTCGGTTTCTTTAAATTTGTTGAGTTAGTTCAAAGTGTAATCCCGAGCCCTCCAAGTGGAGGATAGGGGATAGTCCCGCTTCTCCAGAGGGAGCAGGGTTTAACCCCGTAGCATTAGTTCAATCGTTCTATAGTACTTTATTATATTAAAAGATTTAATCATTTCGCTACGGGGTGACCTAAGTCGATCGAAAGGAATTTTTACTTCCCGTCCTAAAGGTTACATGAACGTAGTGATAATGGCTGGCGGTTATGCTACGAGACTTTGGCCTATTACAATGCACAAGGCAAAACCCCTTCTACCCATGGGCAAAAAGACAATAATAGATCATGTCTATGAGAAAGTTAAAAAGTTTGGGAAGGTTTACATATCAACCAACAAGAGATTTGAAGATGACTTTAAGGCATGGGCTAAAGATAAAGATGTTGAACTGATCGTTGAAAATACCTTAAGGGAGGAGGAGAAGCTTGGTGCTGTGAGGGCTTTGGCTGAGGTTGCAAGTATTTTGAATGGAGAGATGCTCGTTGTTGCTGGAGATAACATATTTTCCTTTGAGCTCGATGGTTTTGTAAATTATTATAAGGAAAGAAAAGCATGTGTTGTTGGACTGTACGATGTTGGAGATTTGGAACTCGTTAAGAGGTACAGCAGTGTCGAGATGAAGGGAGATAGGGTTGTGAGGTTTTACGAGAAACCTAAAGAGCCAAAATCAACACTTGTAGGCATAGCACTTTACGCTCTACCTGAAAATGCTGTAGATCTCCTTCAAGATTACATAAAATCAAACATGCACAGTGATAATTTAGGTAGTTTCATATCTTGGCTCTGCGAAAGGACTGAAATTTACGGTTACACTTTCACTGGACTCTGGCATGATGTTGGAAATGCCGATTCATACTTAGAAGCTTTGAGATTTTACATAGATCACTATGTGGATGAGAGTGTTGAGATTGAGAAGTATGCTAAGGTTATAGCACCGGTTGTAATTGAAAAGAATGTAAAGATAAAAGGGAGATCGATAATTGGGCCGTATGCATACATAGGTGAAGGTTGTACAATCGAGAGTGCGGACATAAGTGAGTCCGTTGTATTTAGAAATTCTGTCGTCAGAAAGGCTAAGGTTTGGAGAAGCATAATAGATGAAGGTTGCGAAATAAGAGGTCTTGACTTAAGTAACTCGATAATAGGTATGCACGCAAAGATTCAAAGAGGATAATTACTCCAAAACAGCGTGTCTTTCAGCTAAATCATCCTCTGTAAGTTCTTTCAAGTTCATTATTTCAGCTACAAGTCCATCTAGGAATATCAATGCTGTAAGTTCGAAAAGTGTCCCGAGGGGAGCTAGCTTTGACAACTCGTGGTTTCTTTCGTACTTATCCTTCCCCTTAAGCACTATAACGATGTCGCTCATCCTTGCAAGTGTCGAGTTCGGCTTTTGGGTTATCGCCACAAGCTTTGATCCTATATCCTCCTTGGCTTTTCTACTTATGTTAACAACAGATAAGGTCTCACCAGAGCCCGATATAGCAATGAGTATATCCTCTGGCCTTATCCTTGGAGTTACAGTTTCTCCGACCACGTAAACGTTGTAGCCCAAATGCATAAGTCTCATTGCAAAGGCCTTAGCGACGAATCCACTTCTGCCAGCACCCATAACAAAAACGTATCTCGCATTGTCCAAAGCCGAAATCAACTCCTCTATCTTTTTAAAATCCAGATTTTTCTTAACATCCTGTACATGGTCGCAAATCTTATCCAGAAACTTTATCAAGGTTTCACCAACCACCTGTGATCCCTCCTGAAGTAAAATATATGAGCCTTTCGATTTAAATTCGCTTCCATCTTTCGAAATCACGCAACATCCCCCTCCTTTCAAGTAAAGTTAGGGAAACCACATACTCATCCACAGAATCTCTCCTACTTCCAACAATAATAATTTTCCTACCGTTAACAACTTCTAAGTAACCTTTAGCTTCAATCATCTCACCTACAAAAGCCTGCCCTACGAATGTGTGTGTATAGCAGAGAATGTCACAACCCTCAATTCTGTAAACCGCTGGGTAATTGAAAGGATCTGCATAAGTTACCTTACCTCTTACAGTTACCTTTTCAACCCTTTTTCCCCTAACGATCTCTACATCTCCACCAACATAAAGTATGTCAAAACTGACACCATCTAAAACAGCTTTGTTGAATTTTCTATCTTCGTGAACCTTGAAGATTTCGTAGGGTAAATTTACTCTTCTCTTCTTGTAAACCCTTTCAAAGTCAGGCTCGTCTAACTCACCACTTTTAAGACCATTCATTATCTTAATCCTTCCCATCTCAAAGCACTCATCGTAAAGAACGAAATCGACATCTGAATCATCTTTAGCTAGTCCTATAAGTCTTGAGCCTGTGATCCCCATCTTATCGAGGTTAAAGAATTCTGCAACCATCTTAACGCATTCATCCCTTTCACACACCTCTGGAAGTAGTCTCATAGCATCGTAATGTTTATCCACAAGATCTAAAGGAATGTAGTGTAAACCGTCCTTATGAAAGTTTTTGAAGTACTCGTGCACATTTGAATGCTCCACTTTTTGATAAGACTTAGATTCCTTAACTCTATCCCCATCTGGTACATACCTCAAAACGCATATTACTGGATTGCCACCTTTGAGAACCGAAAAGAAATGGTCTTTGACCTCAATAAAATCTCTAAACCTCATAACTTCTTTTCAAACATAGCGTAAATTCTCTTTATCTCCTTAGCCTTCGCTTTCTCTCCTCTCTTCTTCAAAAGCTTTCCATCGAGCTTCTTTATCCTCGTAATTCTGAAGATGTAGTTGTCTATATTTATCCTCTCACCAATCTCGAACTCCGTCTCACCTGTTGTTCTCATCTTGTAAGGAGTAGTAACTGCTCCTTTGTGTAAACTGAATTTTACATCAACCTCACTTACATTTCTAAGCCATACAGTTTGAACTTCCTTAGCCTCAGCTATCTCAACCCTTCTTCCATCCTTTAACTCCAAAGCTGTCACTTCTCCAACCTTTATCTCATCCTCAGTTTCAACAACCATCTCATCTCCAACCTTTAGCATCTCACTCTCTTTAACATTAATCTTTCCAACTTCACTTTCACCGCTCGTACTTATTACAGCCTTTACCACTATCTCCCTCTCCGGAATTATCTGCCTCACACTACCACAGACCCTACATCTGTACAGATTCTTCTCCTTCCTTATCAGCTCATGTTCCGTTTCGTCCTTACACACATCGCAATATTCAACGACCTTCATAGGTACACGTAAGATGCATCGATTATACCATCAAGCTCTACCATCTTTCTCAGTACTTCTTCGCTTGGTGGATCGTCTAATAGTAGAAGCATCAACTGAATTCCTCCTGGCTTATCTCCATACCTCCCAACTATCATCCCAGCGATGTTTATGTTGTAGCTTCCCATCAAAGTCCCCACCCTTCCAATTACGCCAGGTTTGTCTTCGTGAAGGGATATGACGTAATGCCCCTTTGGAACGAAGTCCACCTTATACTTATCGATTTTTAATATCCTGCACTCTTCACCGAAGCACGTTCCCTCTATATATATTTCCTTCTCTCCTTTAACGACAACTTCGATCAAACTCGGATATACGTTTGATTCCTCTATTCTACTCTGTTCAATTACTATCCCCCTTTCTTTAGCAACTATCGGTGCGGAAACTATATTTACGCCAGTTAGTATTGGGCTAAGCAATCCCCTTAGTAATGATCTCATTACAATCTCAGTATTTCTTCTTGCAATCTCACCTCTGAACGTTATCTTAACCCTGTTGAAAACTCCGTTGAGTCTTGCACAGGCAATTTTACCCATCTTCTCTGCAAGCTCCACAAAAGGCATGAGATAACTGTAATCTTCTGGTGCTATACTTGGAAGGTTTACAGCATTCTTAACAGGTAAACCTTTGAAGAAGTTTACAATGTCTTCAGCTACAGTCATTCCGACCATCATTTGTGCTTCTTTCGTTGAGGCTCCGATGTGAGGTGTAGTAACTACGTTATCAAGCTTTAAGAGTGGATTATCTTTGTCGGGCGGTTCCTTCTCGTAGACATCCAGAGCTGCCCCGGCAACCTTTCCTCTGACAATTGCATCGTAAAGAGCTTTCTCATTTACAATACCACCTCTCGCAGCGTTGATTATGTACACTCCATCTTTCATAATTTCAAATTCCCTATAGGAGATCATGTTCTCAGTCTCTTTCGTTTTTGGAACATGAATTGTTATTATATCCGAATTTCTCAAAAGCTCTTCTAAACTCACAAGCTTTGCTCCAACAGATTTAGCTCTCTCCTCACTTACATAAGGATCGTAAGCGAGTATATTCATATCAAAACATCTCATTCTCTTAGCAACTTCATAACCTATCCTACCCAAACCGATTATACCTAGGGTTTTACCCCTAAGCTCCATACCGACAAACTTCTTTCTTTCCCACTTACCTTCCTTAACACTCCTATCAGCCTGAGGTATTTTCCTTGCAACGGCCAAAATAAGTCCTATCGTATGCTCAGCAGCTGAAACACTGTTTCCACCTGGCGCATTAACAACAACTATCCCCCTTTCAGTTGCACAATCAACATCTATATTATCCACTCCAACGCCAGCTCTTCCTATTATCTTAAGTCTCTTTGCCCTATCTATAACTTCCCTTGTAACCTTAGTCCTACTCCTAACGATCAGTGCATCGTAGTCAGGTATGATGTTAAGTAGCTCTTCGTAGGAAATGTCAGTCTTAATATCAATTTCCAAGCCGTTTTTCCTCATGAAGTCTATAGCTTCCTCTGCAATCGGATCTGCAACCAAGACTTTCATCGCATGAAGTTTGAGGGTTTGATTATAAGTCTTACCTCCAAGAAGTCATATCCTTCAAAGTCGCTCCTGTTTAGGTTTGATGAACACCTCAGCAAATTCCTTAAAGCTTTGATATCGTTGAATACCGTAGAATCATTTAACATCCTCCTTGCACTAAGCAGTAGTTCCGAAAGTGGAATATTTGGCAACCAGATAAAAATTCAGAGAATATTTCAAAATCAAATAAAAATCCTCAACCCCATTTAGGTTGACCTAATTGTCAACTTTCGGAACTACTGTTTAGTGCGGGGTAGCTGACGAGTAAATTATTAAAATCTTATAATCTTCTTATCGATTGGCAACCTTGTAATTAAACAAGCCTTCCAAGCCCAGTAATCACCATCACTTTCAACCCAACACTCTTTATCTATTTCCCACACTTTTTTAGCATCTACTCTCTTCATCGGTCTGTAAACGCACAAACCATCACGGTGTACTATTACGTCTGGCAAACCCAACAAGTGCACAGTTAAAATATCATGAGCACTCGGCTCAAGCAAACTTCCTTCAGGTGTGTGGAGGTGGAAAGTGGCTACACAACCCTTCAACTTCAAATCTCTCCTTATCTTCTCAACGCACTTTGCATCATAAGGTTTGCAACCATACAGCCTGCTCCAGTCGCTATGTTCAGCAAACAACAGCACATCTCCATCAGCAGTAATACAGCCAATAGCTTCGTTTTCTCTACCTTCCCTCTCTTTGTATAGCTTCTTTAGTTTGTTAATTATGTCACTCCTTTTCAACAACTCTTCGATATCCATATATTCTTTTCATCTTTTATCATCTAAAAACCTTATTGGAGGTGATAAAATGGAAGTGAAAGTTGAGAAATCTGTTTTAGATAAAGTTAGGCAACAGCTTTTTGACAGTCTTATAGGTGGTAATGCAATACACCACACCTTAGCTCATCAGTACATTAACACACCATACTTTACCTATGACCAGGAAAAACGAGAATGGACACCATTCATTGGTAAATACGGTTCAGATATTCCCAGAAAGGTCTACAAAATCGTCGGAGAAGATGAAGACCATTATATACTACAAGAAGTTTCAGTAGTTACTCTAGGTGGCAGAAGTGATGGCATCATCGAACTCGATCACGATGAAATCCCAATGATGCTAACATCCAAAGGTTGGTACTGCACTCCAACACCAGATTTAGTCGTAGTCTTTAATCATGGCTGGGTTTCAGTATACAGAGGTAAAATAGTCGAAGAAACACCAGCAACTGTACATGGAGCATGGAAGATATGCAGACGTCAGCTAATGCTTATAATCAAGCAGTATAGCAACGTACCACCCAAGTACTTAGTTTACACTTACAGTGATGGGTCTTACGATGGGTGTACAGTTCTAATAAAAACTATCGACGACGACATAACAGTGTACCAGCACTTTGACAGATATTACATAAAAACACTAGACAATCTTAAGAAGGGGGCAGTAATTCGCTCTGGTAAAGTCGTTGATGTAATTGAGCCAGAGTTGTTATAATCCTATTTTTTGGAGGTGAGAGGATGAAAAATGAAATATATAGTTATCGAAGAAAAGTATGAAAAGTTACTAGCTTCAAAAATCGAAGGAAAAATAGCATGGAGAGCTAGTGACTTAACACCACCAAAAATAGCCATCTTCTACGATCCAGAAATTCTAAAAATTCTAGAAGATAAAGGTATTCCGTATGAATTGCTTTAATTTTTTTAAATTGGAGGTGAATAACATGATTGAGGTTGATTATATAATAAATGATACATATACAGTAGGACAGTATGCTTATTGTCCAATTCGCCAACGTAAGGTTATACAAATTTTCAGTAACTATAGTACAAAACATCCAAGAGTTAGAATATCATTAGGACACGAACTTGGTCATGCAATCCTAGAACCATTAATAGGTACTCAGGAAACACTAATTAAAGGTAACAATACTTACATTAATATCAGAGGAAAATGGATCAAGGATAACAAAAGAATAATTTACTGGGCGATTGAAATTCTTTGTTACTTGCTAAGTCCTTTAGGTTTTCTACCTATATTTAAAATTCATAAATATTAATTTTTTGGAGGTGGTGAAAATGAAGATTAAAATAGAGTATGAAAGGTGTAGATACCTTCTTTGTGTGTATGAGACAGAAAAAGTAGGAGACAGAGAACTTGAATTCCTCAAGGACATAGTAGCAGTAGCACCAGCATCTCATCCAGAAGCTCTAGGAATCGGCTTTGGTATACTTTTGGCTAAAGGTTTTAGTTACTCAACAATTCGTAAGGTAATTACTCCAGAAAATGCACCTCATCATTTCACATGGGTCAGCGAACTTGAGTCAGATGACAGAGTTATCTGTGAGCTTGAAGAAACATGTCGCTGTGAACCATACAGTATTTACCTTGTCGCTAAACCTAAACTTTAAACCACCCTATTTACTAATCTTTAATTTCATTCTCTTTTTTGGAGGTGGTGAAAATGGATAAGAATCAAATTTTAGATGAATTTGCCAAAAAATTCAGAGAAATTTGGCAGAATGCAATGGAAGTACAAGCTAGAGCAGAAGACGAAGCCCTTGAAAGGGCTAAGCAGAAGTACATAGAGGCTGGAGAACCAGAGGATCTGCACTACATGGACTTCTACGAACCACCAGAAGATGTCTGGCAGGAGGAGATTGAAAAAGGGTTGAAAAAGATTGCAGAAATTGAAGAAGGTGAAGTTGACTATGAGAGCACAGTAATAGTAAACTACAAGGGTGTTAGGATTGGAATTGTTTTCGACAGCCCCACCAGTGATGACGATGGTTACACATTTGTTGGCTACACTTTGGGTCTAGTACTACCCAAAATCAGTATGCCAGAAAACACAGATGTTATAGCAATAGACTTCGAGAAGAACATAGCACTTTGTTTCACAGAAGAGGAAACGCACATAGGTGATTCTGTCGGATACAGCATACCAGAAGTTAACATTGATCTAGCTTTAAGAATTGTTCAAGAATCTGAGGATTACATAATAGCAATGCCACTGGAGAGTTTCGAGGTTCATGGAGAAGAGGCAGTGAGGATGGAAGGCATGATGGGTCTATACCCCATCTACAGTGAGTACAAGCTTATAGGTTCTATATCCATAGATCGCAAGGTACTTGGCTTAATTTCTTAATTTTTGGAGGTGGTTAGATGTTTTTTTATTAGAGGTGGTTTTATACTTGGAGGTGTTGAACATGAATTTATTGATTATAGCGGAGAAACCCACAGCGGGGTTAAAAATAGCCCAACATCTTAGTAATTATCTAAACAGCGATTTTGAGGAGTGTAAGTTCGAATATAAAGGAATAACCATCACTTATTACACTGTAGGTGACAAAATCTTCGTAGTTCCTTTGGAAGGTCATGTGATAGACGTTAAACTAAGAAGGGGCACAGATTATCCAAGATTTGAGTGGGACATTGGCTTAAAGAAAAAGAGGGGAGAGAAAGGAGATAATCTCAGAAGAGAAGCGAGATTCAAGCTTCTGAAGCAACTGTCCAAGGGAGCAGTAGTCGTTGGTGCAACCGACAACGACGAGGAAGGTGAAGTAATGCTGTATTACACGGCAAGAGCATTGGGATTAGAACCAGAAAATCTTCCGAGAATGAGATTCGTTGAACTGACATACGAGGAGATAACGAGAGCCTACGAGAGAGCGTTGAGCGGTGAGAAACTGGACATGGGGATGGCAATGGCAGGGCACTATAGACATCTAAGTGATTTATTCGTCGGGATAAACATCAGTGCTCTTCTCAGCAAATCTGCTGTAAATCACGGTTCTAATCAGCAAATAATGTTTCACTTGGGAAGGGTGAAAATACCCTTGCTAAGAAAACTGAAGCAGGAGAGGACAGAGATTATGAAAGAACCAGAAATCAGAGAGGATAGAGAAGCAAAGAAGGAAAGCGATTCAGAGCCAGAATACGTCGTCAAGGTTTACGTAGACTTCTACGGACTGCATTTCGTCGATGAAATCAAAGCAGAGCCAGACGAAATCCCAGAAATATTCAGTTCTGAATGGAAAGCGAGAGTAATTGATGTTAAAGAGGAGGAGGAAGACGTAGAACCGATAAGAGAAGTCTACAACACAAACGGAATTCTTGAAGAGGTTAAAAAGCACGGGATAAATCCGATAAAGGCTCAGAATGAAATCCTTGAGTATCTTTACCAGAACGAATACATAAGCTATCCGAGAACACCGTCAACGAAGCTACCACGACACATAGATTTCAAGAGGAGGATAGAGGAAATGTCAAAGCAAATAGACTGGATTGACCCTGACGACTTCCTCGAAAAAATACCAGATGAACTTCTCGTTGAAGAAACAGAGAAACATGCAGGTATATACCCAATCAGAGTTCCACCTTCAACGCTACCTCCAGACTACCTCATTACATGGGAACTCATTGCAAGAAAATTCTTCACAGCTCTGGCAAAACCTGCGAAGAGGGAGAAAACCATTGTAACGATAAAGGTTTACAGAGATGGCTTGGAATTTGGAGAAGTTGAAGCTGAATTCTGGGAATACAGCTATCTCGGATGGATGAAGTACGACAAAGAATTCCATTCCTCAGAGTTTACACCAGATGTAAAAGTTGGTGAGGAAGTGAAGGTGAAGCTTTCAATTGACACAAGGGAACTTTACGGTGGATACACAGGAAGTCTGTCGATAAGAAAGGAGATTGGAGAAATCAAGAGAATGGATATTGGTGAACTCTTAAGATGGATGGAAAGAGTGAAGCTTGGGACTGAAGCTACAAGAGTTGAACACATAGCAGAACTCAGGAAACATGGTTACATAGAGGGTGAGGACAAGGTTGCAATAACGACAATCGGACAAAAGATAGCCGAAATCTGCGAGAACTTAATCCCAATCGACTTAAAAGATACAAGGGAAATATATGAGCACATGAACATTCTAAAGCATCATCCAGAGTTGATTGCAAAGATAATAGAGATTGTTAAGGAGAAAGTCGTGAAAATCTATGAGAATGTTAACATCGATGAAGTAGGGAGAGAGCTTAACAACTTGGGAAACTGCCCCAACTGCGGTAAACCTTGTAAATTGGTGTATTTCAATGGAAGGTATTTCATAGGTTGTTCAGGTTACCCAGATTGTAAGTTCTTGCTATCTATTTCTTAGATGGCTACGAGTTCGGTGAAAGCAGCATCTGTCTAGTTTGTGGTCTGGACTTGGAAGATGTTGAAGCTGTAGTAAACAGAATCTTCGAAAAGAAATAACAGGGTACGCACTTAGTTGGGATAAAGAACACTGTAAAAAGTAGCTTTATTTATTTTTTATTTTTGGAGGTGGTTAGATGGTAGATTTAGAAAAGGCCAAAGAAGTCGAAAAGGAAGTAATTAGCAAAGCACAGGAGCTGTTGGATTTGATCGAAGAGTACAGAAAAGTAAGAGTTGTTATACCCATTGAGTACAGAATACTAAGGATAGAACTGAAAAAATTTCTGTTACTGGTAAAGAATGAGCAATCCGATTAATTTCTCTTTTTGGAGGTGTCCTGAATGATGGAAAAGTGGATTCTGAGAAGAGTTCTGGACGAATTCATAGAGTATGTTAGAAACAACGATATAGAGGATGACGACGATGTAGATGTTGAAAGAGTACAATACTACGACAGAATAAGCGACAAATTCGTAACATACAAAGTAAGACTTGAGTTTAAGGTTTTGAACAGCAAAGTCTTGGTTACATTGTACAGGAACTCATGCATAGTAGCTGTACATGGTAAAGTCTGTCAAGTTCCTAAAGATGTCGAGGAAAAACTGGTAAAACTATTTAGAACTTTCGCTTAACCATTTTTTGGAGGTGGTAATGTGCCTTGGTTCGTTGAAGTTCTGAAGGGGAAGTACAAGGGTGTAAGAGGTGTGATTGACCATGAAAGTAAGTACTACTACTACATAGACGTCAATAATCCCATTACAGATAAAAATACCCATCAGCAACCCACCCAAATAAGAAATTATAAAATTGTTGCTTGCAATCGAACCATAACCTTTTAAACTCTTTATACCTTACTTTTAAACATGGGGGGATTTACCATGAGGGAGTTTTCAATTAGGCTTCCTGATGATATAGCAGAATGGTTGGAAACCATTTCTAAGCAGTCTGGTTTTAACTTAACTCAGTTTTTATCAACTTTGCTAGCGCTCTATCGTGATATTTGGTCTCTTGGTACCGATAATGTCGATTCAAAGCTGAATTGGCTCTCTAAAATGATCGATCTTTATATTGAGCATCTTAAGAAGGTAGGGACAGAACAAAATACTATTTATGCTTATAAATCTATCCTTATAAAATTTAAGGAATGGGTTAAGGAATATCATCTTTCTTAAATCATAAGCGGTTTTAGAACGCAAACTCTAGATTCTTTTTTAACACTACTTTAAGAACCATTCAACTAACTGTTTGAAACTTGGGTTCGATGCAGTTTTCAATTTAAGTAACATTTAAATGCAACAAGGAACATTTAACCTTAGATACCCAAAAGCCCTTGAAGGGCGGGATGTGGGTTTATTCACTCAGGATGAGGGGAGTTCCATTCCCCTGAAAGCTCCCGAAAGGGAGAACTCCTCAAGGTGGTTAATGTTCCTTAAACCACCTTGAGGAGAGAGCGGTTTAGGTCCGATAGATTACTAACCTAATTTTTTTAATTATTTATTTTTGGAGGTGGTAGTGTGAAGAAGTTGACATTTATAATAGCGATCGGTCTCGTATTGTGTCTATGTGGTTGCGTAGATCACAGTCACAACAACACCTCTGCAACCACACCAACCCCCACCACAGAAAGCTACCTCAAAGATATCATAATCCAACCTCTCGAAAACGACACTACCAAAATCGTTCTAATGTATGAATTTCCAGATTCTGGATACAATGTAACCGTACTCAACTATACTGTCCAAGGTAAGACAGTTCAAATCCTAACTAGGATTACTAGGAGTGAAGGATTTACTTTACCAGTAATAACGCAGAAGAACATTACCTTAATCGTTGAAGGTAATGTTACTATGGCTATCGTGATGGATATTCTACCGAAATCTTAATTTTTTATTGGAGGTGTTTGTATGGACAACAGAAATAAAGCTCTAAGTAGATTAGATCTTTT
>Ga0190313_1001359_pt1 | contig 13224 bp, 12 predicted proteins | sample 4870071011_MG_FD_169989 | JGI IMG/M metagenome (GOLD analysis project Ga0190313, IMG submission 169989) | Hydrothermal vent sediment bacterial communities from Southern Trench, Guaymas Basin, Mexico - 4870-07-10-11_MG | ecosystem: Environmental > Aquatic > Marine > Hydrothermal vents > Sediment ...
ATTCATCCAATTTCTGCGTTAAAAAATAAATTTAATCCTCGAAATACAACGGGTATGTCTGCGGTTAAATTGATTTTTCGCCTTGAACTTGAAGAAATTTTCATTCCGTAACAACCTGTCGAGGAATTTGAAAAATTTTAAACTACTAAATAAAATGTTGATTTTTTTAGCTCTCTTACATTAAAGGTAGTTAATATGTAATTATATAACAATAAAAAAGTGATTTTTAATGGGTTTTAATAAAAAAAAATTTGACATAATAGTTGTGGGCGCAGGTCATGCAGGCTGTGAAGCAGCGCTGGCATCAGCAAGAATGGGATGCAGCGTACTTCTTATGGCAATAGACCTTGATAAAATTGCAGCCATGCCGTGCAGCCCGTCAATAGGCGGAATGGCAAAGGGGCAGCTTGTAAAGGAGATAGATGCCCTTGGCGGTGAGATCGCCAAGATTACAGATAAAACAGCAATACAGTATAAAACTCTTAATACAAAAAAAGGCCCTGCCGTACATTCAACAAGAACCCAGAATGATAAGCTTCGTTATCATATGGCGATGAAAAAGGTTCTTGAGAATCAGGCTAATCTTGACATAAAGCAGGCAATGGTTGAAAGGCTTGTGATTGAAGGCGGACGGGTTGTCGGCGTTGAAGACTCCACCGGTTTCGGTTATCAGGCAGATGCTGTTATACTTGCCACCGGAACTTTTTTAAACGGCCTGGTTCATATCGGGTTTAACTCATATAAGGCAGGACGGGCAGGTGAATTTGCCTCATACGGCCTTGCTTCAAGCTTGAAGAATCTTGGCTTTAGCCTGGGCAGAATGAAGACGGGCACCCCGCCCAGGCTAAAGGGATCCAGCATAGATTTTACAGAATTCGATAAACAGCCGCCTGACAGGGATCCCGAACCCTTTTCCTTCTTTACGGAAAAGATTATAATGCCTCAGATGCCCAGTTACATAGGTTATACAAACCAGAGATCTCACAAAATAGTTTTGGATAATTTAAAGCGTTCAGCTCTTTTTGGAGGAATGATTACAGGAGTTGCTGCCAGGTACTGCCCTTCTTTTGAAGATAAAATGGTTAGATTCCCGGATAAAGAGAGACACCTGGTTATTCTTGAACCCGAAGGCATAGATACCGATGAAATATATGCCAGCGGCCTTGGCAACAGTCTGCCCCTGGAGGTACAGATTGAATTTGTAAGATCTGTTAAAGGCCTTGAAGAGGCTGAAATCATGAGACCGGCATATGCAATTGAATACGATTATATAAATCCGGTACAGATTAAACCGACATTAGAAACAAAATCTGTGTCAGGCCTTTATCTCGCCGGACAGATAAACGGAACTTCAGGATATGAGGAGGCAGCAGCCCAGGGGATGTGCGCGGGTATTAATGCAGCCTGCAGCATACAGAAGAGGAAACCTTTTATTCTGAACAGATCAAAAGCATATATAGGCGTAATGATAGATGATCTCGTTACAAGGGGGACCAAAGAACCATACAGGATGTTCACATCCAGAGCAGAATACAGGCTTATGCTCCGGGAGGATAATGCTGATTTAAGGCTTATGGAAACAGGCAATGAGCTTGGCCTTATAAGTAACGATGCCATAAAAGATGTTAAGGAACGGAAAAAACAGATTTCAAATGAGATAAATAGAATAAAAACCACTGTAATAAAGCCTTCCAAAAAGGTGAACGACTATCTGGCTGCAAAGAAAACAAAGGGGATAGAGAATGGAATATATCTTGATCAGCTTTTAAAGAGGACTGAGCTTGATTACGGCGCAGTTGAAGCTTTTGCAAAAAGCCCGGTGAGTATCCCTCCAAAAGTTGTGAAGCAGGTTGAGATTGAGATTAAATATGAGGGTTATATTAGCAGACAGTTAAAAGAGATTAAAAAATTTAAAAACCTGGAACGCATGAAAATTCCTGATGGTTTATCATATCATGAAATTCATGGGCTTTCTAATGAACTTAAAGAAAAACTTTCCATGACAAATCCATCTTCAATCGGGCAGGCATCACGCATAGAAGGGATAACACCTGCAGCCCTTTCCGTTTTAATGATTGCCATAAAGTCATTAGAAAAAAATCAGGCATCTGTTACTAAATAAATTAAATTTCAACTTAATTAAAATGGCTGAAAATCTTATAGAAAACATAAAAGAAGCCGAAAGGCTTGCCGCTGAACTTATTGAAAAGGCGGAGGAAAATGCCCATGAAAAACTTAAATCTATTGAAGATCAATATAAAATAAAGTTAAATGAACTTGAAAAAAAGTTTAAGCTTGAAAAAAAGGATATCACTAATAGGGCCATGGAATCGTTTCTCATGGAAAAGTCCGGGAAAAAAATTATTAAAGAAAAAAAAATCAGGCTGATAAGTAAGAACGCTGAAAAAAATAGAGAAAAAGTCACAAAGTTTATCATTAAAACATTAATTGGGTAAAGATTATTATGCCGTTCAGTAAGATGACAAAGGTGCTGATTGCAGGTCATTCTTCTGATATGAAATCTTTTGTGGAAGATTTGCAATATGCATCCATACTCCATATAGGTGATATTGCAAAGACCTGCGTTCAGGAAAAATTTTGCAGCAGCATTTCTCAAGACTCAGGTCCATGTGATTCAGACCCCTCTGGCTCAGACCCGGCTGGTTCTGATTTGGATAGTTCTGATTTGGATAGTTCTGATTTGGATAGTTCTGGCTTTTTTGGAAGGCTGGAAGAATCCCGGATATTTTTAGAGGAGTTTATACCAAAAGAGACTTTCTTTCAAAAACTGATAGAACCTCCCCCAACACTCAAAAGATCCTATTATCAAAATATTATAAAGACCTTTAATCCCCAAAAGCTTCTTGAATCATCAAGCCGCATAAAGAGCAGGCTCATATCTCTTAAAGAGGAACAAAAAAATCTAACAGATGAAAACAAAAAGCTCTATCCATGGAAAGAGATTGAAATTCCCATAAAAGATACAGGCATAAAAAGACATGCCAATATAATTATAGGAAGGGTTTCGAATAAAAGCATAAAGCCACTTGAAGATATTGAAAATCTGGATTTTGAAATTCTTGGAGTATTCAATAAGAGCAGCTTTGTTCTTATTGCTATTTACGCTGGAAACAGCCGGCAAGCCTATGAAAAATTAAAGAAAACAGGCTTTGTTGAAATTGATATTCTGCCTTTAACCTGTTCCCCAAAAGAAAAATATAAAAATAATTTAAGGAGAATGGATGAGATTAAGATTGAGGCCGAAGAGTTAATAAAAAGTGCTGGAATGCTTTTGGAAGATTTAGATAATCTGCGTATTTTAATAGAAAAACAGCGCAATCTTTGTGGGGCAAACAGGATTTCCATGCAATCTTTACTCACGGGAAACGCTTTTATTATTGCCGGATGGATAAAGCAGTATGATTTAAAAAGATTAAAATCCCTAGTGTTCTCTTATGAGACGGTTATATTTGAAGAGTCTGAGATGACCGATCAGGACTCCCCGCCAACAGCCTTTGAAAACATTAAACTTTTTGCGCCGTTTCAGTTTATAACAAGGCTTTACGACTGTCCATCATATCAATCAACAGACCCAAGCCCCTTTGTTGCAATATTTTTTGCGATGTTTTTCGGTATATGCTTAACTGACGCAGGTTATGGGCTGATACTTTCCATTTTATCCTTAACAGGTCTCCGGCTGTTAAAACGTGATTCCGAGATTCTTTGGATTCTATTCTGGGGTGGCATATTTTCAATTATTGCGGGCCTGCTTACAGGCGGCATATTCGGGGATCTGCTAAGGAGCGAAGCGCCGTTTTTGAATCAGCCTTATCTTGCGGGTTTAAGGGAAAAGGCAGCATGGTTCGACCCCATGAAAGAACCTATGGTTTTTTTCAGACTTGTTCTTCTTTTCGGGCTTATCCATGTTGTTACCGGCATTGCACTGGGGTTTATAGGAAATATCCGCCAAAAAAAAATAATGAATGCACTTGTGGATAATATCGCCTGGATCTTGATATTAGGTTCCATTGTTACTATTATCTATTCAACTCAGATATGTGTCCAGACATCGCTTACAGCATCTTATTATCCGCCCTTTAATGCAGCTTTTGCCAAACCGGCCTGTTTAATCCTTGCGCTTATGTCCGTGGTTATTATTCTATTTTCAGCAAGGGACGAAAAGGGGCTTTTCTTAAGATTTTTTACAGGTCTGCTTAAGCTGTTTGTGCTCAGCGGTATTTTTTCCTATCTCGGTGACATACTTTCCTATATAAGATTAATGGCGCTTGGCATGGTAACAGCCGGCATAGCCATGGCTGTAAACACAATCGCCTTTATGATGTATGATGTCCCTGTCGTGGGAATTTTACTTACCATTTGCACTCTGATAGTGGGACATTTTTTTAATATGGTCATAAATATGCTTGGAGGCTTTGTCCATACCATGCGCCTTCAATATGTTGAATTTTTTTCAAAATTTTTTATTGGGGGCGGGCAGCAGTTCACCCCTGTGTCTTGCGCTAACAGGTATTTTAAAATTATATAATATTTCAGGAGCATAAAAATGGAAAATAATATTGGTTTGGCAATAGCGATTGCCGGCGCTGGAATTGCTGCTTTTGTGCCCGGCATAGGTTCAATAATCGGCATTACACGGCCCGGCCAGGCTGCCTCAGGGGTTTTACGGGAAGATCCCGAAAAATTCGGGAGCCTGTTTCTTCTCGTCGTACTTCCTGGAACCCAGGGATTTTATGGTTTTATTGCAGCCTTTCTTGTTATTATAAAATTAGGTTTTCTTGGGCAAACCGCAAACTCTCCTGCTGTTACTGAGGGGGTTCAAATATTTCTTGCATGTTTGCCGATAGCTGTTACAGGGCTTATTTCAGCGCTCTATCAAAGCAAGGTATGCACTGCCGGAGTACATTTGGTTGCCAAACAGGGTGAACAGGGGATGAAGTCTGTTATCTTTGCGGCGATGGTGGAAACCTATGCTGTTTTAGGACTGCTGATCACATTTTTCCTTTTAAATGGCATTAAATTCACTTCTTAATGCCTGGCTTATGGCTTGGGAATATCAAAAATCAGGCAGTTTGATATGGGGATGATATATATGAACAAAGTTTCCGAAAAGATAATCCTGGAAGCTGAAAAAAAGGCAGAAAAGATAGAAAAAAATGCCAGTCTCAAGGCAGAAACGCTGAGCAAAGAGAACAAAAAAAGGTTAGATAAGATTGCCCTGGAGTATAAAGATAAAATTGACAGGATGTATCTAATTGAACTTAACCGGTTAAAGTCATCCGCGTATATGGAGTTTAAAAAGGATATTCTAAGGGAAAAAAGAAAAAACATGGAAAAAATCCATGCATATTTGTGTGACTATATAAAAAATGATAAAGAATTATATACAAAATTTCTTAAGTCCATGGCGCTGAAGGGAACAGTTTCAGGAAATGAAAAAATAATCGTTTCCAATAATGACAGAACCTTTTTTACCGAAAAATTTATTTTATCCATCAACAAAGAGGCAGAAAAAAAACTCGGCCATAAAGCTGACCTGAGCCTGTCCGAAGAGGTCAGAGATACTGGCGGAGGGCTCTATCTTAAAGAAAAAAAGATAGAATTTAATGCAACAATCAATATTGTCATAGATACTCTCATTGAAGATTTTGAGGTTGAGATTGCAGATTTTCTTTTTCCTGTGATCGAACAATAATTTTATGTTTCCATACAGATACGACAGCAGGTATGCCTTTTTAACAGGAGCAATAAGGGCATATGAGCCCAAGATGTTGACTCCGGCCATAATAACCAGGCTGAAGCAGGCAGACTCTTTTGCCATGGCTGTTCAGATTTTAAATGATACGGTTTACAGGGAGTTTTTTAAAGAAGATAGCGCTGCTGAAAATTTTATAAAAATATTAAATCTAAAAAGAAAAAGGCTTTTTGAGTTCATTGACAAGCATTCCTTTCATAAAGAGATAGGACAAATATTGCGGGCAGGGTACGATTATCATAATATAAAGGTTCTGTTAAAAGAAAAAATATTTGAGATTTCAGATACCAAAGCGGTTTTTGACGTTGGAATAATAGATATTGATAAGATCACAGGCATATTCAGGGACGAAACTTATAACATGCTGCCTAAATTTATGCATGAAGCTGTTGATAGAGCTGTTGAGATCTATTATTCTACAGAACATCCAATGCTCCTGGATCTTGCAGTCGACAAGATCATGTTTAAAGATTTGCTAAGCAGATCTCAAAGTCTTGCAAGCCCTCTGATTAAAGATCATATACGTTTAACCATCGATCTTGCCAATATTAAAACAGCATTAAGAATAAAAAAATTATCCCTTAATTCAGCAATAAAAGAGAATATTTTCATTCATGGCGGAGATATTGATATTAAAGCAATTGACCTGTTTGGTAATGGTAAAACCGAAAAGATTATTGATGTTCTTGATAAACATGGTCTTCACAGGTTGTCAAAGGCTGTGGCAGAGTTTAAAGAAAATCCCTTTGCCATTGAAAGAGAGATGGACAATACTCTTACTGATAATTTAAGACCGTCAATATTTCTTGTATGGGGGGTTGAGCCGGTATTTGCCTTTGGTTTTGCCGTTGAAATGGAATTAAAAATTCTCAGGATTATCCTGGAAATAAAAAAATGCGGTTTTGAAACTGAATGGATAGAAAAAAGGCTGCCTGAGACTCTTTATAATTAAATGGAGAGAGTAAACTGGACAAGCAGAAAGATATGGCGGTTATCGGAACCCTGGATCAGGTTTTGCCTTTTAAGGCAATGGGGGCTGAACTGTATATTACAGATGACGTAAAGGCTGCGTCCGAGGCTGTTGTCAGGTTCGCAGAAGAAAAATATATTATTATTTTAATATCAGACGATCTTATAAAAGGAATGGATGAGGTACTGGACAGGTTTTCATCCTCTCCCATCCCTGCGATTACTGCAATTCCCGGAAAATCCGGAACTTCTTCCTTTTATAACAAAAAAATGAATTTTATGATTAAAAAATCTATAGGCATGGACATATTCGAAACAGGTGGAAATTGAGAAAAGGAATTATAGCAAAAGTATCAGGCCCCCTTGTGGTGGCAGAAAAGATGTCCGGTTCCAGAATGTACGATGTGGTTCGCGTTGGCGAAAAAAAACTGGTGGGCGAAATAATTGAACTAAGGGGGGATACCGCATCCATACAGGTTTACGAAGAAACAGCCGGCATTGGCCCGGGAGAAGAGATATACTGCACAGACATGCCGCTGTCGGTTGAACTGGGGCCGGGCATTGTGGAATCCATATTTGACGGAATTCAGCGCCCCTTAGACAAGCTGTTTGAGATGAGTGGAAACTATATTGCCAGAGGTGTGGATGTCCATGCCCTTGACAGGGAAAAGAAATGGGATTTTAAACCGGTTGTTAAAAAAGGTGATGAGGTTCTTTCAGGAGATATTATAGGGGTTGTTGATGAAACAAAACTTGTAGAGCACAGGATAATGGTTCCTCATAAGGTTTCCGGCAGGGTAAAAGAGATAAAAAAAGGGCTTTTTAATATTACGGATATCATCTGTGTTGTGGAAAACGAGGGCAAAGAAAAAGAGATCGCCATGCTTCAGGTCTGGCCGGTAAGAATACCCAGACCTTATTTAAAAAGACTTCCTCCCCAGCATATGCTCACAACAGGCCAAAGGATTATCGACACATTTTTTCCTGTTGCCAAAGGCGGAACCGCCTGCATTCCAGGGCCATTCGGGTCAGGCAAAACCGTTGTTCAGCACCAGCTTGCCAAATGGTCTGATGCCGACATCATAGTTTATATAGGTTGTGGGGAAAGGGGGAATGAAATGGCAGACGTTCTTCTTGAATTTCCCGAGCTTAAAGATCCTCAAACCGGAGAGCCTCTTATGAAAAGAACCGTGCTCATAGCAAATACTTCCAATATGCCGGTTGCCGCCCGGGAGGCTTCTGTTTATACAGGGATAACCATAGCCGAATACTTCAGGGACATGGGCTGTTCCGTTGCCCTTATGGCGGATTCAACCTCGAGATGGGCAGAGGCCATGAGAGAGATTTCCGGCCGTTTGGAAGAGATGCCGGGTGAAGAAGGATATCCTGCATATCTTTCTTCAAAGGTGTCTGCATTTTATGAAAGATCCGGCAGGGTTCTGTGTGCAGGCACAGAAAAAAGAGAGGGGAGCCTAAGCATAATAGGAGCCGTATCCCCGGCTGGCGGAGATCTGTCCGATCCCGTGGTTCAGGCTACCTTAAGAGTTGTCAAGGTCTTCTGGAGTCTGGAAGACAAACTGGCATATCAAAGGCATTTTCCGGCAATAAACTGGCTTGGGTCTTATTCGCTATACGATGAGGTTATAAACGATTTTATTGAAAAAAATGTTAATGAAAGCTTTCCTGCTCTAAAAAAAGAAGCGATGAAAATTCTTAAAAAAGAGGATGAGCTGGAAGAGATAGTAAGGCTTATAGGCGTGGAATCTTTATCAGGGATGGACAGGCTTGTCATGAAAACCTCCAGGATAATCAGAGAAGATTTTCTGCATCAAAATGCCTTTGATGAAAAAGATACATACACCACAATCAAGAAGCAGTTCCTGATGCTCGACCTTATCATCTATTATCACAGAAAGCTAAAGCAAAAAATCGGGTCCGGCATTTCCTTTTCAAGTTTTGAATCAATGGATGTTGAAGAGGATATCTCAAGGGCTAAATTTATCCCTGAGGATCAAATAGATAGTATAGGTGATATAAAAGAAAAAATTAATCTTGAGCTGCAAGACAAAACCTGAATCTTACACAGATGTGGATTTTCTGAGACAGACCATGTCAAGGAGGCTCAACGGTTGGGCGTCGGTAAATACATAAAAAAGCCTTAGGGCATCATTGAAAACTCGGATTGACTCTCCGAGTTTTCAATGATAATGCTGATTATATGATTAAACGCGACTATTATTTAACATCTCTTGCAACTGCAACAGAAAGATCTCCTGTTACCGCCCTGCTTGGCCCCAGGCAGTGTGGCAAAACAACACTTGCGCGCATATTCGGCAAAGATCGAACTGCTCATTATTTTGACCTGGAATCTCCTGCAGACCAGCAGAGGTTGCAAAATCCCGAGTTAATGCTCGGTTCTCTTCAGGGAATGATTATTCTTGATAAAATTCAAATTAAGCCGGAATTGTTTAATGTACTGCGGGTTTTAGTAGATAAACCCGAAAATCAATCCCGCTTTTTAGTTTTGGGCAGCGCCTCTCCCCATATTATTAAAAATGTTTCCGAAACCCTGGCAGGTAGAGTTGAATTTATTGAGCTTGCAGGATTCAATATTCAGGAAACAGACAACATCGAACAATTATGGCTTAGAGGTGGATTTCCCCGCTCATTTCTTGCTGCTTCAGAGGCTGACAGTCTGGCATGGAGAGATGGATTTATACGAACATTCCTTGAGCGCGATATTCCAATGCTTGGCATAACAATTGCGCCAACAGCAATGCGGCGATTCTGGACAATGCTGGCCCATTTTCATGGTCAAACATGGAATGCCTCAGAGCTTGGCCGGTCAATGGGATTAACCGACAAAACTGTTCGATCATATCTTGATATTCTTACAGCCACCTTCATGATCCGCCAGCTTCAACCATGGCACGAGAACCTGCGTAAACGTCAGGTGAAATCTCCTAAAATATACTTCAGAGATTCAGGCCTGCTGCACAGCCTGTTAAATATTCCAGACTACTATAGCCTGACGGGGAATCCTCGCACAGGAGCGTCCTGGGAAGGATTTGCCCTTGAACAGGTGCTTCAGGTTATTCGTCCGGCGGAAGCATATTTTTGGTCCACCCATAGCGGTGCAGAAGTTGACCTTTTATTTTTTCAGGGGGGTAAACGCTACGGCGTTGAATTTAAATTTAATGAAGCCCCTAAAATTACAAAATCAATGCACATTGCAGTTAAAGATCTTTCTCTGGATTATTTATGGGTTGTATATCCTGGAAAAGAAAAATATCCTGTAACAGACAAAATTATGGTTCGACCGATAGACACAATATTAGAAAAATTTTGATCTGGCGGATATTATCCTTAAAGCCTATTAGGATAAAAGAAGATTGATTAGATTTTAAAGATGTTAAAGGAAAATTATAATGGACGGCAAGTCGCTGGACTTAAAACAAAATGATGTCTTTAAAATTAAAACTCCTATAGGAAACTATACTCCTGACTGGGCGCTCATAAAGAAAAACGAAAAGACTGTCTATTTTGTGGCGGAAACCAAATCTGAAAATCAGGAACTGAAAGAGAGCGAAAAAAGAAAAATCAAATGTGGCAAAGCTCATTTTGATGAATTTGAAGGCGTTGAATACAGACAGGTCGTGAAAGTTTCGGATCTGGATTAAACTATTTTTTGTATAAAAAACAGGCTGATTATAAATGCGAAGAGAATATAAAACCATACAGAATATAGTGGGGCCTCTGATACTGGTTGAAGGGGTCAGCGGAATAAAGAATGAAGAGCTTGTTGAGATATACCTTCCTTCGGGTGATACACGCAGGGGAAGGGTGATCGAGCTTTTATAAAACGATCAAGAAGGTATTTTTTTCAATGGAACTTGATGAACTCATCCTGCTTGTTAAACAGGGTGAAAGTGAAAACCTTGAATTTAAAAAAACAACCGGTCAAAGGACGGCTGCTGCAAAAACGGTCTGTGCATTTTTAAATGGTCATGGCGGTTATGTGCTTTTTGGAGTATCAGATACCGGTAAAATTCCAGGACAAAACATCAGCAGTAAAACCCTGGAAGATATTGCCCGCGAATTTAAAAAGATAGAGCCTTCGATTTCTCTTGAAATAAGCAATGTTCAACTGGAAAATGGGAATTTTGTTGTTATTGTTGCCGTCAAAAAGGGTGATGGGCCATACACATACGACGGCAGGCCCTATGAGCGGACAGGCGCTGTAACACAAATTATGGCAAGGGAAACCTATGAAAGGCGTTTGCTTGAAAGAATGCACCCAACGCAGAGGTGGGAAAACCAACCCGCTAGCAAAAGCATAACTGTTAGCGATCTGGAGGAAGAAGAAATCCAAACGCTTCTTGCCAATGCAGTCCGGAACGGCCGCCTAAAAAAACCGAAACATACGGATACTGAATCGATTTTACAAGGACTTGGCCTGATAAAAAACGGCAGACTTTTAAATGCGGCAGTAGTTTTATTTGGCCAGGATGTGTGGTCAGATTACCCTCAATGTGAAATTCGTATGGCAAGATTTCGTGGCACTTCCCGCCTTCCCGACTTTAGTGATAACAGGCAATACAATGGAAATGCATTTTCCTTATTGAGGCGAGCGGAAAGCTTCCTGCTGGATAATGTTCCTATTGCAGGCCGAGTTATTCCCGGTAAAATGATCAGGGAAGATAACCCTTGGTATCCGCCTCCTGCAACTCGTGAAGCTCTTGCCAACGCCATTTGTCACAGAGATTATTCTGAACAGGGTGGGGCTGTTTCTCTGGCAATGTATGATGACAGGCTGGAGATCATAAACCCCGATAAATTTCATTTTGGCATCACCCCGGAAAAGCTGAAAGGCCCTCATGAGTCGAAACCCTGGAATCCTTTAATAGCCAATGCATTTTACCGTACAGGTGTTATTGAGCGCTGGGGCAGCGGGACCACAAATATTATCAGATGGTGTGAAGACAATGGAAACCCGACTCCTGAATGGGAGGAACGGGCGGGATCAGTTGTAGTTACATTTTTTCCAATATCAGAAGCTGTCACCCCGCAAGTCACCCCGCAAGTCACCCCGCAAGTCACCCCTTATGTTAAAGAGTTGCTTTTATTATGTAAACAACCTATTGGACGGAATGATTTGCAGAAAAAACTAGATTTAAAAGACAGGGAACATTTTCGCAAAACATATTTATTGCCCGCATTGAATTCTGGGCTGCTTGAGCGAACAATCCCTGATAAACCTAAAAGCCGTTTGCAACAATATATACTTACCAGCAAAGGCAGAAAGTGGTTGGGGAAAAACAGGGAGAAAAAATCATAATAAGGCGTTTTTCATCACGCCTCCAAAAACTTGATACATCCTTAGCTTTTACAGAAGGCTTAATCGATTGAGAAAAGCTGAAAGCAGCGCTTGGCGAGGACATAGAATTTAAATATGATGGTGATAAATGCGAAGAGAATATAAAACCATACAGAATATAGTGGGGCCTCTGATACTGGTTGAAGGGGTCAGCGGGGTAAAGAATGAGGAGCTTGTTGAGATATACCTTCCTTCGGGTGATACACGCAGGGGAAGGGTGATCGAGCTTGAGCATGACACTGCCCTGGTTCAGGTGTTTGAAGGTACCAGCGGGATAGATGTTCCTGAAACAAAAATCAGTTTTCGAGGCAGGGGTATTGAGCTGAACCTTTCCGACGATATTCTGGGAAGAACCTTTAATGGTCTGGGAAGACCGATTGACGGCGGTCCGGCTGTTATTCCAAAAAAGAAAATGGATATAAACGGTCTCCCCATAAATCCATATGCCCGGGATTATCCTGATGAATTTATTCAGACAGGCATATCCTCCATCGACGGCCTTAACCCCCTTGTAAGGGGGCAGAAACTGCCGATCTTTTCCGGTTCGGGGCTGCCGCACAATCAGGTTGTGGCACAGATTGCAAGGCAGGCCAGGGTGCTTGGGGAAGAAGAAAAATTTGCAGTTGTATTCGGCGCAATGGGTATAACCTATGAGGAGTCGGCTTTTTTTATCAGGGAGTTTACGGAATCCGGCGCAATAGAGCGGGCAGTACTATATCTGAATCTTGCGGATGATCCGGCAATTGAAAGGATTGCCACGCCCAGGGCAGCATTAACAGCAGCCGAATTTCTTGCCTTTGATGAAGGGATGCATGTGCTTGTAATCCTGACCGATATTACAAATTATTGCGAAGCATTAAGGGAGATAGCCGCAGCGAGAAAAGAGATTCCCGGGAGAAGGGGTTATCCGGGCTATCTTTATACGGATCTTTCCACAATATACGAAAGGGCATGCCGCATAAAAGGAAAAGCCGGCTCCATAACGATGATTCCCACCCTGACCATGCCCGAGGATGATAAAACACACCCGATCCCCGATCTGACGGGCTATATTACCGAAGGTCAGATAATACTCTCCAGAGCTTTGTATAAAAAAAACATAAGC
>Ga0190313_1001360_pt1 | contig 13218 bp, 13 predicted proteins | sample 4870071011_MG_FD_169989 | JGI IMG/M metagenome (GOLD analysis project Ga0190313, IMG submission 169989) | Hydrothermal vent sediment bacterial communities from Southern Trench, Guaymas Basin, Mexico - 4870-07-10-11_MG | ecosystem: Environmental > Aquatic > Marine > Hydrothermal vents > Sediment ...
CCGTACCCAGTATCAGGTTCAGTTGGGTGAGGAAAAGAAAAAGATTGAGGAGGAATACAACGCTAAGTTGGAAGAGATAAAGAAGGAGTTTGAGGCGAAAGTTGAGGAAGAAGTAGCTAAGCGATTGGAAGAGGAAATAGCTAAGAAAGAAGCGGAAATAAGAGAAAAGGTTCAGAGGGAGATGGAGGAGGAGTTTGAAAAGCGCTTGGCGGAAAAAGAAGATAAAATAAGGACTGAAATGGAGCTGGAATATGTCAGAAAGGAGAACGAATTGAGAAGAATACTTGAGGAGGAATACGAGCAAAAATTGAAAAAGGAAGTTGAGACGATAAAGAAAGAATTGGAAGAGAATATGAAAAAAGAACTTGAGGAAGAGAAGGAGAGGTTGAAAAATAATCTTGAGTTCGAATATGAAAAAAGAATAAATGCTGCCAGAAGAGGTATGGAGGCTGAACTTGCCAAAAAGGAGGAGGAGCTAAAGAAAAAGTTTGAGGAAGATATTGAAATGGAGAAAAATAGGTTGAGAGCGGAATACGAAACAAAATATGCGGAAAGAGTAAAGGAACTTGAGGAGGAGTTCAAAAAGAAACTTGAAGAAGAGAAAAAAAGGGTGAGGTCGGAGTTACAGGATGAATATATGAAAAAACTCGAAGAGGAAAAGATGCGTCTGGAGATGGAATACCTCCGCAGACAGGAGGAACTAAGAAGAATGCTGGAAGAAGAATATAACAGAAGATTGAGCGATATCCTTGGACAGGAAAAGAAGAAACTTGAGGAGGAACTAAAAGAAGAGATATTTATGAATTACTTTCCAAAGCCAGCAAATTACTATTTGAGGAAGAGGCTTGAGGGCATAATATATCCCTTTGTGGCCATCGTCGGTCAGGAGAGGATGAAAAGAGCACTAATTCTAAATGCCATAAATCCGAATATAGGCGGAGTTTTGCTTTGGGGAGTTAAGGGAACGGGCAAAAGCACGGCAATTCTGGATTTCGCCAGAATAGTGGATAATGTTGTCAAGGTTGAAAAACCTTGGAACGATCCCGAGAGGTATTTGGCTGGAGTTCTGTCCTCCGATAAAAATGAGGGAACATTTCTGATTGATACCATGCTCAATTCATCCTCCCTCAGCATGAAGGAAGTTACCTCCGCTCCCGTGATAAGCGTGGAAAAAGATGAAATTTCACGAAATGTCATCGAAATGCTTCATAATATGTCGCTTCAAGTTGAGGTCGTACCTCTGGAAAATTTTGAGGAGAGAATAGAAGTTCTACGGAGAGTTAGAGCGTTCAGGAAGGATCCGGATAAGTTCCGAGAGCAATACAGACCACTCGAAGAAGAACTGATAGAGAGAATAGAGAAAGCCAGAGATATCCTTCCCAATGTAACTTTATCAACTAAGATGCTTTCGGTAATAGGCAGAATAGGAATAATAAGGAGACGCGGAGAATTTTCCGATATCCTGTTGCAGGAGGTCGCGCGAACCAACGCGGCATATGAAGGTAGAGAAGAGGTCATAAGCGAAGATATAATGGAGGCAACGGACCTCATACTGGAGCATAGGATAGAGAGTCTTCAGGAGGAGGAAGAAGAGGAACTGGAGGAAGAGTGATTTTTATTTTTAAACATCGCTCTCATTATGTCCATTTGTGTTATAACTCCCAGCAGTTTGCAATCTTCATCTACCACCGGCACTATGTTCGTCTTTTTGTTTACAAGTATGTCTATAACATCCTCCAAGTCGTTTTCTGGCTTAACAACCTTCGCCTTGCATGAGAGTTCATGAACCTTCATATTCAGAAGTTTCTTAAACACATCCTTCAAACTCTCCGGCTTCGGGGATACGGGAATTTCAATAACATCAAAAGGAGTTGGAGGTATGAAGATGTTCAATTCTCTATATCTGGATTCCAGATATTTCAGAACGTTTCTCAGAAGGAAAATCCCGACAACTTTGCCATTATCATTAATGACTGGGGCTGCAATCACTCCTTTTTCGTACATTTTTCGGAGGGCATCCATAACTCTCTCATCCTTTTTTAGCACAACCCGCGGATTTGGATTCATGACATCCTTTGCAAGCATATCACTTCCTCCTCCTCATCTCCACGATAAGAAGATTGTTCCACTTTACGGTATGATTTATTCCGGAATCTTTCAAAATATCACTTATCCTGTTCGTGAGTTTGTAAATTTCCTCGGATGGAGACCCGCGGTATATATAAAATTCCGGATTGGGATGCATCTTTGATTTCAGAGGAAAAATCAACTTCATCTTTACATCTCTGTTGTATCCCTCTGGCTTGCGATTGTTCCTTATATCTATCATATTCAGACGCAAACTCATCTTATAAAGCATTTCATCGTAAATTTTTGTCTCCTCCATATATACCCTAAGAATCTCCGGAAAAACATCTTCAAGTTCTATCCACCTGAACTTTTTTCTGAATACTATATGACCGCTCCAAACTTTCATAAATAGGCATATTGGGAATTGGTATAAAAAACTTCCCTAAGCTAATCTTTCCGGGCATATACTTCTGCGTGAGCAGTGGAGGCATTTGCCTACTCGATTATGATTTCTGTGAACTTCTCCTGTTTCCATGGCTTTTCTCATCTCCTCCACTTTTTTCAGGAGAAGGTTCTTCAGGTCTTCGTTCCATTCTATTTCGTGCATTACTGGCCCGTATTTCAGTATGCCGTAAGGTGGAGGAATACCGTAATTTTCCTCCACGAGCAAGCAGTATGCAGCCAATTGCATTATATGTGAAAATAGAGGGCCGCGAGGTATTCTGCCTGTTTTAATTTCAACTGGTATGTAATGATTCTCTTCTTTTATTATGAGGTCCGGAGTTCCCGATATTCCGTATTTTTCAGAATACAAAGGTTTTCCCTTTGAAAGGTCGTCCACAAAAACGAAATCGCCGGAGGAAAGTTTGAGTTTTCCTCTGATGGTAGAGGCCCTATATTCCATTATCACGGAAAGATAATAAAATATGTTCGCTCCCATCAACCAAACTAGGCTGACGGCCTCTAAGGTCAACGCTAAAATGCTGTTCGGAGGTAAAAAAATAGTAACGGCAAGTATGGAGAGAATCATTGAAGAAAGGGCAGCGATAAGTATCGCCTTTTCCGCGGATCTCTTCTCCCACAACTTTTCATACTTTTCAGAACGACTGAACAGGAAAAGGGAGTATAACGCCCATATGAGCGAAAAAATCACGAGAATTCTTGAAAGAATCTCGTCCCTCACTATGAAAGAATACCCTACGACAGTTATTATGGTTGCTGCCGCCAGATAGTAAATAAAAAGAGAGGTTTCTTTTTTCGCCTCTTTTTCGTATTCCACTACCTTTTTTACATCCTTCGCTATCTTCTTGTGTTTCTCCTCTCCCTCCTTCACATCCACTCGCATCTTTTTACTCAAATACCAACTGAGCGGACAGTATGTGTATTTTTCAATATCTGAGGCACTTATCATTCACATCATAGATTCAAATTCCTGCTGCAGTTCTATCATAACTTGGTCAAGAACATCATCAAAGGAAGGTGCGTAGTATTCTCTTCTTCCTCCTAACTCGCTCGTCATTCTGGCGATGTATCCATCGTCGGTTTTGAAGAACTCTATATGGCACAATACTTCATCCACCATTTCACTCACCTCCTTCCCTCATTTTTTTGCCTATAAGGGTGAAATAGGCAAGAAGAGCATCCAGCTGTATCCTTTCGTTGCTTCCTTCAACCAGGCGGAATTCTATCTCACCGGCCCTATCCAAAAGAAGAACTCTGTATTGGTCCGGGATCGTGAGATAATATATTCCCTGGTGTATCTGTTTAATCACATCCTCTCCGGAAAGACCATATTCCACGAGGAGAGAATCCAATTTTTTTCTCGCTTCTATGAACTTTCCTTCAAGGGCCAGTTTGAGCATTTCGGAGATTTCTTCTCTGCGGGCGGTTCCGGATGCTTTGTAAACGGTGTTCTCATCTATTTCGTCAGTTATTGCGGCGGCGATTTGCAGTATATTTATGGCTTTTCTCATATCACCGTCGGCGATGTATGCTATGGCATCAAGCGCCCCTTCAGTTATTTTCTTCCCCTCCTTTTCCGCTATGTACTTCAACCTCTTTTTGATATCCTCCTCGCTAAGCGGCTTGAATCTGAACACAGCGCATCTAGACTGTATGGGTTCAATTATCTTGGATGAGAAATTGCAGGAAAGTATGAATCTGCAAGTTTTAGAGAATCTTTCCATAGTTCTTCTTAGCGCAGCCTGAGCATCGGCGGTCAAAGCATCTGCCTCGTCAAGAAATATTATTTTGAAGCCAACATCGTTGCTGGCCGCAGTTCTGGCGTATTCTTTTATTTTGCCCCTAACCACATCTATTCCCCTCTCGTCGGATGCGTTTAGTTCTATGAAACTTCTCTGCCAGTCATCGCCGAAAAGTTCTCTCGCAATTGCTATTGCGCAAGTAGTTTTTCCAGTTCCTGCGGGACCTGCGAATAGGAGGTGGGGTATGGTTCTCTCTTTTACATACGCTTTAAGACGCTCAACAACTTCGTCTTGCCCGACAACTTCATCTAGGCTCTTGGGCCTGTACTTCTCTACCCAAACATCATCCATCGCAAACCGACATCCTTCATAGTTTAAAAATCTTTTGAGATGTTTAGGCCTGTCCAAAAATTATGTTGCACGGCGGGAGAGTGAGATAATTCATACTTTTCCTTCGGCGTTAAATTTTTATTCCTAAACGCCATGAGGTTATCCGAGATGAAACTTCCAAATAAGCGCGAAACGGAAGGTTATGCGCATTGCGGATATTACGAGTTATATTCAATTGCGGGCGAAGGGCTGAGTAATAAAACGAAAGGAGATGGTATAAAATGGAATTGATAGGAAGGCCTGAAACAAAAACTCTTTGGGACTTAATAAACTCATTAGACCCTGATGATCTTGATGAGATATGGATTGCTACAGCCTACATAAATAGGAAAGGATTTAATTTCATAAAAAAGCTTGTTGAGAAAGTAAATACAAAGGTTGTTGTTTGTTTAGACCCTTCTGTTACTGATTGGGAGCCCCTACAGGACATGATTGGCTTAAAATCCATTAATTGTCGGTATTATAAACCTACACCAAATACTTATTTCCATCCTAAGATGTATATTTTAAAGTATAAAAGTGGAGAGTATGACATTATAGTTGGATCGTCAAATTTAACGCACGGCGGGTTGAGAGACAATATAGAAGCAAATCTGTATTTTGAACACTTGAAATATAGTGATGCAAAAGATTTCCTCGCTTTCTTTGATAAAATTTTCAAAGATGCAGAGCCATTGACATTAGATATAATCAATAAGTTTAGGACCGTCAGAGATAAATACATTGAGAATCAGAGAAAGTGGAGAGCTAAAATTCAAGGGACAAAAGCCAAAGAGCTTATTCCTTCAACTACATTATTGACCTCTGCGCAAATAATAAAAGTTAGGAGAATATTAAAAAAGGAGAAGGAGAAATATATTGATTGGTTTAAGAAGAAAAACCATTGTGTAAATAGAAAGAGACATATTGATAATATTAAAAGATATGCCTCAAAAGGAGATTGGAAAAAATTATTTGATGAGGTTTGGTCAGTTGGAGGTCTAAGAAGAGGAGCATTGGCTCGTTCTTCTGTATTCGTGAAAAGATACGGAAAAACTGCATTTAGTACTCGGTCAGAAGTATCCCGCCGTTTAGCAGATATTAACAGGAGTATTCTTAAAGATTGGATAAGATATATCCAAAGAAAAGATTGGAATAGCGCAAAGAAATTAAATCTCCATGGAATTAGTGATAAAATTCAAAGTGAATTATTTTGTGTGTATCATGGTGATGAGTGTGGAATCAAGAACGACAAATCTATAAGAGCATTGAAATATCTCCTTGGTGACCCTGAAGATAATTTTTCATATAAGAGTTATGACAGCATGCCGTATTCTTACTTTAATTCTCTTTTAAATGAATTAGCGCAGTTATACTTGGAAGTTATAGGTAGGCAATGTAACGATATTCCTATATTATTAGAGTTAGATGCATTCTTTTGGTATCTATATGAAAATAGAAAGAGGTTGAAAGGGTATGAATAAACACAATAATAATGCCCGTCGCCCGCAACTCTCCACTCCCTAACGGTCACTTCGATGCTATCGCACTCGCCCAAATTTGCCTACGGCAAACTTCACATATCCCCGGAACGTTCCCACGGCTTACGCTTAAATTTCGGCTCGCCCTATGTAATCGCATTCTACTATTTTCGTACATGTCCTGAGATGTTTGGCAGCCCATAATTCCGTATGCGGAAAAATTTAATTAACATAAATCGCATAATCTTTCTGTAATGGATTTGATGGATTTGAAAGTAATATATCGCTGGACATCTCGCATAATTATGACCGCAAATTTGGCGTTTATGGTATTTGTTATGAGCATTCTGTATCCCTTTATTGTAGGAAATTTCAAGGTAATACCTCCTACCTACAGAGATGTATCCTACGATCTGGAGGGCACCAATCTTATAGTTAAGGCACCAATAGCTGTTATAAACGAGGGCTTCTACGATGTTAACGATTTGCATGTGGAAATGGTACTTAAAAATACCTCATACATATTCGCGTATAACTCCCAGAGCCTCGGAAAAATACCTGCTGGTGCAGGAAGAATATTATTTATAGAGCTTCCCGTGGACCTCCTACGCCTTCTTCAAGCGGAGGTAAACTCAAATTACTATCATTTCTTCAATAAAGATAACTTTGATTTGATTGTGGAAGTTTCCTGTAAATACGGTCTTAATACCATAAAGGTTATCGCACATTATGATCAGGACTATCTCTGGGAGCCCCTAATTAAAGAATTGGAAATCTACTGGAACGATGCGTCCGTTGAATATATGAACAACAATGAAACTTATCTGAGCATACCCTTTCTCATACATACCGCAAAGTTTCTCCGTGGAAAATGTGAGTTTCATGTGGATATAATAAACGATAAAAATACCAAGATAGGGTATGGCTATACCACCATAGCCCTAGGGAAAAGATACAGAGGAAATATCGCTGTGGAAATAAGTAATTACGGAGAATTACAGAGGAAACAGTACCTTACGCTTCGCCTAACCATAAAGTTTCTAAATATGGAGATAGTTCAGAGCTTCAGATATTACTGGGAGGGGATAGGATGAATATTGAAGACCTCAGGGACAGCATACCTAAAACCCTGCTGTACATAATATTCATAGCACTCGTATTTGTTATTTTGCCTACGGTAATTGCTTACAGATTATCTCATCTATACCCCGAGATAATGGAAAGTGAGAACCTCAAGGTCTATTCTTCATCGTGGATAATCGGTTCTCTGATAATTGTTTGGTCATACTTCTACCATCGCTCTTATCGCGGAAGTTATTATCGCTTAATGTTTGCAACCATAAATGCCCTCCTTATTATATATTGGATGTGGGGCGTTTTAGGCAGCGGATACGCGAATTTCGTATATAAAGGAGTAGATATAGAGATATTTTATCCTCTGCTCTTTATAACTATAATTATTTTGGCCTGTGCCAGAATAGGCATATCAATTCTTCAGTTTCTCGGATACAGAAAGGATTATCTCGCCGCCAAAGGCGAAATTGAGGAGGTAATCAGCGATGAAAACGAAGAATCTGGCGAATCTCTGGAAGGAGAGCGAACTGGGTAAAAGAGCCATGGTGGCAATATTCAAAACCGTAGGATGCGCTTGGAGAAAGTGCACTATGTGCAATTACGCATCGGAATCCTACCACGGAAAAATAAACGATAATGTAATATATTCTCAGCTGGAGGAAGCGCTATCCCACTATGAGGGCGAGGAAATAGTTAAATTGTATACCTCTGGAAGTTTTCTTGATGAAAGGGAAATTCCCCTCTCTGCAAGGAGGAAAATTTTTGAAAGTTTTGAAGACGCCGAAAAGATAGTTATAGAGAGTCGCCCGGAATTTATAACGAAGGAGAATTTAGCGGATATACTTGACTTTTCGGATGTTATTGAGGTCGCTATCGGCTTGGAAACTGTGAGTGATGATGTGAGGCTCAAGGCCATAAATAAGGGCTTTACTTTAAAAGATTTTGAAAAAAGTATTGCTATTCTAAAAGAACATGGTTTTGGGATAAGAACATACATACTCCTCAAACCCCCTTTTCTATACGAAAAGGAGGCGATAGAGGATGCGGTAAAATCCGTAAAATATGCGAAGGAATTTTCGGATGTTGTATCCATAAATCCAATGAATGTTCAGAAGAATACATTGGTGGAGAAAATGTTTAAGGATGGGGAATACGACCCGCCGTGGTTCTGGAGCTTGATTGAGGTTATAAAGAGAACGGAGGGTGCCGTTATATCCAAGCCAGCGGGGGCCGGAAGCGTAAGGGGAATACACAACTGCGGCAGGTGCGATTCAGAGATTATGAATGCCCTTGCGGATTACAACAACACGCTCCGCAGGAATTTATTTGATGAAATATATTGCGAATGCAGAGATCTGTGGGAAGAGTATCTGGAGATGGAAATACTGACGGGGTCTTACGGTATGCCAGATATAAGGAGGCAAAATCCAAAATTTTAATAGTTAAAATCCATAGCCCTTTTGATGATAAGGGTTTACGATACCATGCGAGGAGAGAAGGTACACTTCGTTCCTCAGGACCCGAGGAAAGTTATGATGTATGTGTGCGGCCCCACTGTTTATGATTTCGCCCACATGGGCCATGCGAGAACGGAGGTATCCTTCGATGTTATAAGGAGATATCTGGAGTACCGCGGATATTTCGTTGTTTATGTTTCTAACATTACGGATATAGATGATAAAATAATAAACAGGGCAAAGGAAGAGGGTAAGGATGCTATATCTCTATCTAAATTTTTCGCTGAGGAATATATAAAAGATATGAGGAAGTTGAAGGTAAGGGAGCCGAACATAAGACCAAAAGTATCTGACCACATCAAGGAGATAATCGAACTTATAAAAGTACTTTTGGAGAAAGGATACGCATATGAGGCCAACGGAAATGTTTACTTTGAGGTGAGAAAGTTCAAGGAATACGGAAAACTCTCTCATCAAACACTCAAAGATATATTGGCCGGAGCGAGGATTGAGGGAGGAGAAGGAAAGAAAAATCCAGAGGATTTCGCTCTCTGGAAAAGAGCGAAGGAAGGAGAGGTATGGTGGGACAGTCCATGGGGTAAAGGTAGACCAGGGTGGCATATTGAGTGTTCCGCTATGTCCATGAGGTATCTCGGTCCCACTCTGGACATACATGGTGGTGGAAACGATTTGATTTTCCCGCATCACGAAAATGAAATCGCCCAGAGCGAGTGTGCCACAGGCAAGGTATTTGCCAGATACTGGCTCCACACGGGCATGCTCCGTCTGAAAGGGGAAAAGATGAGCAAGTCCATAGGTAATGTTATGCTGTTAAGAAACATACTAGAGAAATATCCAGCGGAAGTGGTGAGATTTTATATTATAAACGCACACTATCGCAAACCGATAGATTACAGCATGGATAGCCTTGAAAATGCCAAGGACTCTCTCAAAAAAATACTGAATCTCAGGGATTACCTGAAAGATAAAGCGGAGGAAAAAGGTTCGGGCGGGAATGTGGATGTTGAATCTTACCGTCAGAGATTCATAGAAAGTATGGATGACGATTTCAATACAAGAAAGGCCATGGCTGTAATTTTTGATATGGTCTCCAAAATTTACGAGAAGAATCCACGCGGAGAAAACGCCATATCCTGCCTGAATTTCCTTAACGAGATAAACACAATATTTGACATATTTCCCGAAAAATCCACGAAGGGAATTGAGGATTCCCTTATAGAGCTTGTACTTCGCGTTAGAAATGAACTCAGAAAGATGAAAATTTACTCTTTGGCGGATGAAATCAGAGAATCTCTCGGAAAAATGGGAATAATTGTGGAAGATACAAAAGAAGGAACGAAATGGAGGAAGGGATTGTAAAATGTTCAGTTGGAGCGCCCCGTTATATATAGGATGGTCCTTCGCGATTTGGTACCTAGCTTACATGGTTTACACAGCGAATAGGGAGAGTGAGGGAAATTTTTATTTATCTCTCGTGGGGTTTTGTGGAGGGCTATGGGCTTTTACACAAGGTATGAGATGGATAATCCCCGGCAGATGGTCTCTTTTACCTTATTACCTCAACTATGTTTCCATGATCTTTCTGGCCTACTCCGTCCTTATGCTAATTCTCTCTTTTCCTGTCAAATTTAAATTTATGAGGTATAAATACGCTCCATACATTCTTATGATTCCACAATTAATTATGGTAGGTGCTCTTATAACCAATCCTGTACACCATTCTTTTTTTGAAAACTTTCACCCATTAGAAACATATCCGGATACTTGGGCGGGAGAATGGGGGCCATTTGGCCTTTACTTTTATGTTTCAGTATCTCTCGGCTATGTTTTTGTGGCGTTTATAATAATACTGTATAGACTTTTATTTACAAAAAATTTAACCACGGCCGACAGAAAAATACTTCTACTTTTCGTGGAGTTGATAATCATTATCATATCACCAACAATATTGCTTTATGTATTTCCAGTAGTTAAACTTCCTGAACCGAATCCTGTCATAGTATTAATGGCTGTTGTTGCTTCTCTTCGCGCCTATATGGTACTTACCAAGTATAATTTCCTATCTCTTGAATATGTTAAGGAGGCAGAAATTGAGAAAATAATCCGATACGATATAGGAAAGAATTATATTGTAAATAAAAGAAACACAGCTTACAGAATGTTCAGAGAATTCGCAGCAAAAAAGCCAGGCCTTGTTGTGAGCGTGAAATTTCCTTTGTGGGTAAGGGTGAATTACGATATAATGAAGTCGCCGGTAGTTTGGATAACGGAAACTGAATACAAATCTTCCATTCACCCAGAGAGAATAGAATTTGAATTGGCATATACCATGATTGATTTTTACAGACAAAATCCCGACGGCATTCTGCTTCTGGACGGGATATCTTACCTATCCATTTACAATGGATTTGAGAAAACATATAAGTTGATAAAAGATGTTTGTGATATGGCATCTTCCACGGGAGGAACATTCATACTGGCTCATTATGATAACAAAGTTTTTAAAGATAGAGAGAGAAATATGATAGAAATATTATTTGACGAATCCGTAGATATTAATGTATATCATCAAATAGAAGAAAGATGGATTATAGTAGTTTATTCAGAATCAAGAGATAGAATAAAATATGCTGGCAAATATTCTTCAAAATTTTTCATCGTTACCACCAAAAATCCGAGAGGTATGAAAAACTCTCTATGGATATCTAATGTGAGTGGAATACCTCCAGAGAAACTTTACTTTGAAGGTATGGAGATAATAACGAATATGATAGGTAAGGGATACGATATAGTTTTGGATAGCCCAGAAATACTCACAAATTATCTTGGGGAGAAAGAAGTTATAAAATTCATAAAATATTTGGCGGATGTTTGTTCTAAGAACGATAGAAAATTGATCGTAATTACATCCGCAGACTCACTACAACAAAAGATAAAATTATGGTTAGATAGCTTCGCCGATTTCGTAGTTAAAGAGGAATAAATTATCTTTCAAGAATCCTTATTCCGCTGGAATCCACTAGGAGGGGATAATAGTCCGTTGAGTGCTTAACCTTTCTCATTTTCAGAACGCTTATGTATCTTCCAACAGTTCTGTTTATCCTTTCCAACGAAAGATGTATTATGCCATCTGCAAGAAAACTTTCAACACCATAAGGCCCAAAGTTTCTAACCTCGCCCATATCCACTTCAAGTATGAGGAAAGAGGTAACATTTGCTGTTCTAAGGTCTTCAAAGAAGTAGAATAGTTCCGCTCTGGGATTTTTAAATTCGGTCATCGCATAGAGTGCATTGAGAGAATCCAGAGTAAACAGAGTTATCTTCATTTCATTAACATATTTTTTAAGATATTTTCTTATCGTTTCTATCCAGTTTTTTCCCTCTATAACCCAAAGCGGTGTAGGTACCGATTTATCTTCGCTCATGGACTTCATCTCTTTGCGAATCCATCCAAGGTCAAGTATTATCATTCTATCTGATATGGCCTCTATATCCTTTCCAAATCTCTTCATTTGCTCGATCAGGCTCTTTCTGCTCTGCTCCAGCGATATATACAGGGCATTCTCTCCCGTTTCAACGCAGTGGTTATACATTAAGTTGAGCGCTATTGTACTCTTCAAGCTGCCTGCTGGACCGCATAAAAGAACCACCGAACCCCGTGGTATGCCCCCTTCCAACTTTTTGTCCATTCCCTGAATATATGTTTTTATGGATTCTCCTACCATTTTTATCACCCCACCCCAAACTTTTCTTTGAGCCATACAACGAGTTCCTCATATACCCTACTGGCCATCTTTTCTCCCACAACATTTATGAGGCTTTCTTTAATAACTTCTATTAATTTTAGACCGGCCTCGTAATCACTTATTTCTTTTATCCCTATCCTCTCTTTGTGGTATTCAATTATATGATAAGCAAGACCGTCTAACACTATTTCCAGTTTTTTTGCAAGCTCCATTTCCAGAGGCATAGAACTCCCTTCCATACAATATGGTAATTAAATTCATTATATTTAAACTCTTCTCAAATTGCATAGATTTATGCTAAAAAGTCCCGGCTCCCGGATTCGAACCGGGGACCTGCGGATTCCAGCGGCGGCAGCCCTTACGGGCAGAGCCCCACTACAGTCCGCCGCTCTAACCAAGCTGAGCTAAGCCGGGTCAAAATCGGAGAAAATGAAACTGTATTTAAACATTGCGCTAAAATTTGCTTTGTCGCATAATTAGAGATAAGAGGCGAGAAAAGGAGAATGGAGAGAATACAACGAGAGGTTGGTAAAGAGAGGAGAGATATTGATAGACATAGGATTTTTAGAGGATATTGAGGAGGAATTAGAAGAGCTGAACGAAGGGAAGAGAGGAAGGCCTTATAAATATGGCGATGCTCTCTTTACATTTCTTGGATATCTGTATATATTTGTTAGGAACTATCGTATGCTTGAGGGTATATGTAGAGCATTCAGCAAGATTGTAAAAGGTTTTCCCACACCTGATCATTCCACCATACACCGAAGATTAAAGGCGAATTTGCCGAAAGTAGATG
>Ga0190313_1001361_pt1 | contig 13217 bp, 10 predicted proteins | sample 4870071011_MG_FD_169989 | JGI IMG/M metagenome (GOLD analysis project Ga0190313, IMG submission 169989) | Hydrothermal vent sediment bacterial communities from Southern Trench, Guaymas Basin, Mexico - 4870-07-10-11_MG | ecosystem: Environmental > Aquatic > Marine > Hydrothermal vents > Sediment ...
CTCTTAATATATTCTATTCTGTTGATCGGGCAGTTGCAGGGTCCCTTGAAAGGGGCGAGATGGAAAAATTTACAAAACTTATCAAATCTCAAAAGCAGGTAAAAGGGCTTCATGAGTTTTCTCTTTTTGATATAAACGGAAATGTTACCCATTCTTCAGATTCTTCTTTTATCGGAAACAGGTTAACTGGTGATTTAAAAAAGAAACTTTTTTCAAATCCCGAAATGATCTTCAGGCATACAGAGAATTCCATAGATATATATAAGCCGCAGCCTATAACCGGAGATTGTATCAGATGTCACATGAATTGGGAACAAGGGGGTATCGGGGGAGTTATATATTTTAGATTTTCCAACGAAGCTCTTAACACAGCCACTCTGAATTCTCAAAATGTTATGGCCAAGCTGCAAACAACCTCTTTAAGAAATTCATTGCTTTCACTTTTTATAATAATATTATTATCCGTTGGTATAATGGCTTATTTTGTGAGAAAATTTGTGAGCTTGCCTTTGGGGCAGTTTGTTGTTTTTCTCAGGCTTTTTGAAAAGGATGAAGGTGATCTTACCAGACGTATACCTGCAAAAACTGAAGACGAAATCGGAGAACTTGCAAAGACATTCAATTTTTTTGTAGGAAAAATTCAAAAAATGGTTAAAAATATTGCTATCAATATTAAAACGCTTGGCAATTCTGCCTCATCCCTTTCCTCAATTTCAGGGCAGATGACTTCGTCAGCGGAACAGACTTCAAACAAGGCGAATGCAGTGGCTTCCGCGGCAGAAGAGATGAACTCCAATATAAATTCATTGGTAGCAGCCGCAGAGCAGGCATCCACCAATGTCAGTACTGTGGCTGCCTCTACGGAACAAATGGCTGTGGTTATTGGTGAGATTGCGCAAAATACCGAAAAAGCAAGTGCTGTAACAGAGGAAGCTGTTTTGAAGGCAAAGAGTGCGTCCGGCAAAGTAGATGAACTCGGTAAATCCGCCCTTGAGATTGGAAAAGTTACTGAAACCATTATTGAAATTTCAGAGCAGATCAAACTTTTGGCTTTAAACGCAACTATTGAAGCGGCAAGGGCGGGAGAGGCAGGCAAAGGGTTCGCTGTGGTAGCAAACGAGATCAAGGAATTGGCGAGACAGACAGCGGACGCCACTGAACAGATCAAGACAAAAATTGAGGGTGTTCAGAGCTCAACAAGAGGAACTGTAACGGAAATAGAAGAAATTTCAAAGGTAATAAATAATGTAAATGAGATTGTATCCACCATATCTGTGGCAATGGATGATCAATTATTAACCACCGGAGAAATTGCAAAAAATGTGTCTCAGGCATCATATGGCATCCATGATGTTACTGAAAATGTAACGAAGAGCTCCAGGTTGGCAAGTGAGGTTTCAAGAGATATCTCAGAGGTAAACAGAGCAGCAGGTGAAATATCAAACAGCTCCTTACAGGTGAATATGAGTGCCGGAGAATTAACAGATCTGGCTGAACAGATTAACGAAATGCTGACAAAATTTAAGGTGTAGCCTGTAACTTTCAAAGATTGTTTTGATATTAAAACTGATAATAATCAGTAGTGTCCGGTTAGAAAGTGGCAAGAAAGAAAATTCGGATCACGCAAGATTCTAACCGGGCACTACCAACTGGGTATTAACAGCTTTTGATGCCGGGAAAATCACTTGTAATTTCTGTTCAATTTATATAATTTCCGATCCTGAATATCCATACTTTGTACTTAATTATTGACAAAGATAAAATTGTTTGACAATGGTACGAAAAGTAAAAGCAGTATTTTAGGAACGAAAATTTTATAAGTTGAACGAAATAGCTTGTCTTTTGGTTCATCTACTTCGTTGCATCAAAGGCCGAATGTATAGTATGCAACCTTTAATGCGCCTTGTATATGGGCCAAAATCCTGCGCTATTTCTGCTCAACTTATTTCATCGCCGTTCCTTAACTACGCTTTTGTAACGCAGTCAGGCAGGATGGATCGACGCTTAAAATACCAAGTTATTTCGTCCTCGTTCCTTAATGATATCAGTTGCTTATTATTTACCGTAGCCCTTGATATAAAAATTATGGGATTTTTCATAAATGATTTTGAAAAATTTACCCCGGGATCTTCCGGGAATTGCAGGAATCTAATGTATTCTGCTCCTGATACCTGTTTATCCAATTATACTGATCCTGCTATTTCCCAAAATTTATTGGAAAAAATTCAAAACACCTCTTTTCGTAAAATCAGGTTAATGGAAGTGTGTGGTACCCATACTGTTTCTATTTTAAAAAATGGAATCAAGGGGCTTCTTCCAAAATCCGTCTCATTAATATCCGGGCCGGGATGCCCTGTATGCGTAACCTCAACCCATGAAATAGATTCATTTATTACTCTTGCACGGCAGGAAAATGTTATTTTGACTGCTTTTGGCGATCTTGCCAGAGTCCCTGGCACCAATTCTTCTTTATCTGAAGAAGGAGCTAACGGGTTTGATATCCGTTATATTTACTCTCCTGCAGATGCCCTTGATATTGCAAAAAAAAATCCTGAAAAAAAAGTTGTTTTTGCAGGAGTCGGTTTTGAAACTACCGCTCCTTTAGTTGCATCAACCATTTTTTTGGCTGAAAAATTGAAGATTGACAATTATTATGTTTTTTCCGCGCATAAATTAATGCCGCCGGCACTTTTTGCTCTTATGAACATGGGAAAAACAAAAATTGACGGTTTCCTGTTGCCGGGACATGTGTCCGCTATAATTGGTGAACAGGCTTATATCCCTTTTTTTAATCAATATCATATTCCATCTATAATTTCTGGATTTGAGCCGGTGGATATTCTCCAGGGAATATCAGCACTGGTCAAGCAGATTGAATCAGGTACCCCCATGCTTGAAAATGGTTATAGCAGAATTGTATCTTTTAACGGAAACAGATGGGCCCAGAAAATTATGCACCAGGTTTTTGAAACAACAGATGCTCTCTGGCGGGGTCTGGGGATGATTTCCGGCAGTGGGCTGGGGATAAAAAATGAATTTGCACATAGAGATGCAGCAAAAATTTTTTCATTAAAAATAGAAAAAATTGAAATAAAGAATGGATGTATATGTGGTGAAATTATTACAGGGGTAAAAACCCCTGAGGATTGTCCTCTTTATAAAAATACCTGTACCCCCCTTCATCCTGTGGGACCATGTATGGTTTCCGGGGAAGGGACCTGCGGGGCATATTTTAGGTATCATGGCAATTGTTGAAAGGGACTTTGCATGAAAAAAGATAAAATTTCTGGTGATTTAGGCGGCGGTGGAAGGTCTTCCTATGATTTTGTGAAAAATATTCTCCTTCCCATCTTTGACAATCCTTATTTGTCTAAACTGGATGACGGTGCTGTGTTTGATATAAACGGTACACGATTTGCCTTTTCAACAGATACCTTTGTGGCTGATCCGATTTTTTTTCCAGGGGGGAGCATAGGAGACCTTGCTGTAAACGGAACAGTCAACGATATCTCCATGTGCGGCGCTGAACCTTTGTATATAAGCACAGGTTTAATCATTGAAGAAGGCTTTTCAATGGATAAGCTTAAAATAATATTAAAAGATATGAAGATAGCTGCTGACAATGCAAATGTTAAAATTATCACCGGAGACACAAAGGTTGTTCCCAAAGGTGGGGTTGATAAAATTTTTATTAACACGTCGGGTATAGGAATTGTGCCGGAAAATATAACTGTTTCATGCAGCAATGCCCAGCCTGGGGATAAAATTATATTGAGCGGAACAATAGGGGATCATGGAATTGCCATGCTGACTTGTCGGGAAGGGATGGAGTTTGAAACAAAAATTAAAAGCGACACCGCTTCTCTGTGTAATATGGTTAAAAATATCCTCCCCTTTGGCCGGAGTATTCATGTGTTAAGGGACCCCACCAGGGGAGGAGCAGGAACAGCCTTAAATGAGATAGCATTAAAGTCCCAAACAGGAATATTTTTCAATGAAAAAGAAATTCCTGTAAAAAAAGAAGTAGCCGGTATTTGTGAAATGCTTGGATTAGACCCTTTATATATAGCAAATGAAGGAAAATTAATCGCAGTGGTTGCCCCCGAGGCTGCATCTGAAATTTTAAAATCAATTAAAAATGATCTTTTTGGAGAGGATGCTGCCATAATCGGAGAGGTTGTATCCGATTTTTCCGGACAGGTGGTTATGAAAACAGGAATCGGAGGGAGAAGAATAGTGGATATGTTGTCAGGGGAGCAGCTTCCCAGAATTTGTTAGACCCTATTTTTTTTACGGGTCAGGAGAGACTTTAAAAGTGCATGAATTTGGCATTGCAGCTAATATAGTCAAAATTGCTATTGATTCCATACCTGATGATTTAAAGAATATGCCCATTGAAAAAATAAACCTTAGAATTGGGAAACTTTCTTCAATAGTGCCCGAAAGTTTAAAATTTTGTTTTGAAATTTTGATTTCAGGCACCCGGCTCGAAGGGGCTGACCTATCCATCGAAGAGGTGCCGGTTACAGCAAAATGCAGAGAATGTGATTTTCAGTGGATAGTTCCTGAGCCGGTTTTTATTTGTGGAAAATGCGGGAGCGGTTTGATTGATATTATCGCAGGAAGAGAACTCGATATTTTTTCCATGGAGATTGCGGATAGTTAAGTTTATATTTAGAATTTTGCGTATTTTGTTTCAAAATTTTCTGCCAGAAAAAATACGAAAATAATTGCTAAGGTACTAAGGCGGGCTTTGCCCGCAACCCAACTTAGGGCGTACCGCAATGGAAAATAAAGGTAAATCAAAATTGCAAAATACAATCAGGACATCTACAATATTCAATTGCATGAATTGGTCATTATGCCAAACTATATTCACGAACGTAGGGGCGGATTCCATATCCGCCCTGTTTGATATAAGGGCAGAAATAGATTCTGCCCCTACCCCAGCCTGCGGTCAAACTCATTCTATTGTGTAAAAGGGATTGATGTGGAAATAAAAGTTGTAAAAAAAGTTCTTGATGCGAATAATGAAATTGCCATGGAGAACAGGAGACTCTTTTCTCAAAAAAAAGTTTTTGTTATTAACATGATGAGTTCTCCGGGATCGGGGAAGACAAGCATTCTTGAACAGACCCTGTCAATGATTACACCTGAAATAAAAGCTGCGGTGATTGTCGGAGATATTTGTACAGCAAACGATGCCCTGCGGATTGCCGCCACAGGCACCCCTTCAGTTCAGATAAACACGGATGAATTCGGCGGTGATTGCCATATCGGCGCTCAGTTTATAAAAAAGGCCGCAGCCGAATTGGACCTTGAAAACATTGACCTGCTTATAATTGAAAACATCGGTAATCTTGTATGTCCTGCGGAATTTGATATGGGAGAAAATCTTAGAGTTGTGGTGCTCAGTGTCACAGAAGGTGAAGACAAGCCTGTTAAGTATCCCCTGATGTTTCGTGTTTGTGATGCTGTTTTATTGAATAAAACAGACCTTTTACCCCACCTTGATTATACAATGGATGAAACATTGAAAAATATAAAAAGGATTAAACATGAAATTCCTGTTTTTCCAATGTCGGCTAAAACATGCCAGGGTTTTCAGCTTTGGATAGACTGGTTAAGAAGGATGCTAGGCAGGGGTGAATCTTCTGCTCGCCCATAATCGGTCGACCATAAGGTTCGCCCCTGCTGGAGCAGGTTGAAGGTATAAGGTAGAAAGTTGAAGGGGTGACGGGTTTTTTCCTTCAACCTTCAGCGCAGCTGGTTAGTTAAGTTTTAAGTATTTTTTTTATTATAATGGAGAAATTACTTATGAAAAAACTTACAAGAAGAAATTTTTTTGGAATTAGTTTGAAAGTTGCTCTATTGATGGGGCTTTCCCCGTCTGTGATTCCAAAGATTGTGTCTGCTTTGGAGGAGCTCACCGGAGGTAATGCTCCTGTTTTATGGCTCCAGGGACAGAGTTGTTCAGGCTGTTCAGTCTCTTTACTTAATTCTGATGCTCCAGGTCCCGGGGAAATACTGACAAGCTACATCTCTTTGCTTTTTCATTCGACCCTTTCAACTGCAACCGGGGCAATCTGTATGGATATAATCAACCGGACAATAGACGCCGGAGATTTTTTGCTGGTGGTTGAAGGGAGTATTCCGGCCGGGATGCCGGAAGCCTGTATTGTTGGGGGGGAGAAGATAACCGAACAGGTTCAAAGGGCTGCAATAAGGGCCAAAGCCGTTATTGCAAACGGAACTTGTGCTGCATTTGGCGGAATTCCTGCTGCAGAAAATAATCCAACCGGAGCTCTTTGCGTTTCAGAATTTCTTGAAAAAAAAGGTATCTCCACACCTGTTATAAATCTTCCTGGCTGCCCCACTCATCCTGACTGGCTTGTGGGAACCCTTGTCCATGTTTTAAAATTTGGATTTCCTCCCCTGGATAAAATGGGAAGGCCGAAAATGTTTTATTCAAAACTCATCCATGACCAATGTCCCCGCTACCCTGATTATGAAAGGGAAAATTTTGCAAAAACCTTTTCAGAGGAGGGATGCCTTTTTAAGCTCGGGTGCCTGGGTCCGGTTACTTATGCTGATTGTACAATTCGTCATTGGAATTCAGGAACATCCTCCTGCATAAAATCAGGTGGGGGATGTATTGGCTGTGCTTCTGAAAATTTTGCAAAAAACTTATCTTTCCCTTTTTACACAAAAACCCCCATACAAAACTAAAAGAGGGAGGTATGAATGAAACTTAATTTTAAACTAACTCTGGCCCTCCTTGCAGGGCTTGTCCTGGTGCTCTCCCTTGCGCAGATCATTCAGCACAAAAATGTATCTGGAATAATTTCGGGGCTTTCCACTTCAAATATTAAGCTTTTAAAGGAACGGGAGGTGGAAAATGCTCTTAATATATTCTATTCTGTTGATCGGGCAGTTGCAGGGTCCCTTGAAAGGGGCGAGATGGAAAAATTTACAAAACTTATCAAATCTCAAAAGCAGGTAAAAGGGCTTCATGAGTTTTCTCTTTTTGATATAAACGGAAATGTTACCCATTCTTCAGATTCTTCTTTTATCGGAAACAGGTTAACTGGTGATTTAAAAAAGAAACTTTTTTCAAATCCCGAAATGATCTTCAGGCATACAGAGAATTCCATAGATATATATAAGCCGCAGCCTATAACCGGAGATTGTATCAGATGTCACATGAATTGGGAACAAGGGGGTATCGGGGGAGTTATATATTTTAGATTTTCCAACGAAGCTCTTAACACAGCCACTCTGAATTCTCAAAATGTTATGGCCAAGCTGCAAACAACCTCTTTAAGAAATTCATTGCTTTCACTTTTTATAATAATATTATTATCCGTTGGTATAATGGCTTATTTTGTGAGAAAATTTGTGAGCTTGCCTTTGGGGCAGTTTGTTGTTTTTCTCAGGCTTTTTGAAAAAAATGAGGGGGATCTCACCCGGCGTATATCTGTTGCAACTAAAGATGAAATTGGTGTAGTAGCGGGGCTTTTTAATGCATTCATAACAAAACTTAACGTTGTTATTGCAAAGGTACAAAATGTTGCCGGGCTGGTGCAGGAAAAATCTCAAAACCAGACGGAATCGGTGAGTGAAGCCACATCTTTTATTAATGAAATAGCATCCATGACCGGGCAGAATTCAGAAAATGCAAATAATGCCAACGATTTAATGAAAAAAACAGCCGAAGAATTTTCCATGGCTGCTGAAGCCATGAAACTTGTTATGGATTCCATTGAAGAACTTGCAGACAAAAGTGATCAGACTATGGCTGTGATTAAAACCATAGATGGAATTGCTTTTCAGACAAATCTTCTTTCACTAAACGCTGCTGTTGAGGCTGCAAGGGCAGGGGAGGCAGGGGTGGGGTTTGCTGTGGTTGCTGGGGAGGTGGGAACCCTCGCCAAAAAATCTGCGGAAGCGGCAAAAAATACTTCAGAATTAATTGAAGCGACTATTAAAAAAACCTGTGCCGGAAAAGATCAGGTAGAAAAAACAAGGACCGCCTTTGAAAAAGTTGAGGCAAGGCTTAAAAAAACATCGATTCTCATGAACGATATAGCCTCTTCGTCGCGGCAGCAATTTAAAAGCATAGAAGATGTAAATAATTTGTTAAAAAATATTGAGCAGGGGAGTAAAGAAAATACTGATTTGTTTAAACAACTTATGAAAATTGTTTCAACGTTTAAAACTAACAATGATGACGAAGTGAGGCACTTTTATGGGTAAAACAATAAATATTGATCCAATAACAAGAATAGAGGGGCACCTTGCAATTCGTATAGAAGTTGAATCAAATTTAATTACAAAGGCATACTGCTCAGGTGAAATGTTCCGGGGATTTGAAACAATTCTAAAAGGAAGGGACCCTTTGGATGCTCAACAGATCACCCAGAGAATTTGCGGAGTATGCCCTGTTTCCCATGGAATAGCCTCAATTTTGGCTCAGGATCAGGCATATGGAATTATCCCCCCGAAAAATGGCCGCATTTTGAGAAATTTGATTATGGGGGCTAATTATCTCCAATCCCATATTCTTCATTTTTATCATCTTGCAGCTTTGGATTTTGTTGATATAGCAGCCATCTTAAACTATTCAGGTAAAGACCCAGTTTTAAATAATCTTAAAGGATGGGTAAATTCTGAAATCTCTTCAAAATCGGTCTTTCCGGCAGCCCCTTTTCTCCCCAGATATAAGGGTGAATATCTAACAGATGATGAACTCAATTTCACTGCCATCAGAAATTACCTTGAAGCTCTGGAAATGCGCGCTGTTGCCCACAGGGCCGGGGCAATATTTGCCGGTAAACTCCCCCATGCTGCATCCCTTGTTCCGGGCGGAGTAACAGAAAAAGTAACAGCAGATAAAATTGCAGCGTATAAATCCCTTATTAACAAGTTAAGAACCTTTATAGATAATGGTTATTTAAATGATGTGGCTGGGGTTGCAAAAACATTTCCTGATTATTTTAAACTTGGAAAAGGGTGTGGTAATTTTCTTGCGTATGGTGTTTTCCATGAATCAGATGATAGCTCAGATCTTTTATTCCCCCCAGGAATAATTGTAAATGGGAAGTTGACTGGTTTTAATGCTTCAGGAATTACTGAAGATATTAGATATTCTCTTTATTCCTCAGGCTCAGGGATTCATCCATCCAGAAGTGAGACCATTGCCTCACCCCATAAAAGCGACGCATATTCATGGATTAAAGCTCCAAGATATAATTCCATGGTCATGGAAGTCGGGCCATTGGCAAGGGTGATGGTTGCATATTTAAATGGTGAAAATTTTAAATTAAAAAAGCTTGTTGATGATCTTTTGTCAGCCCTTGACAAGAAGCCGGGTGATCTTGTCTCTGTTATGGGAAGGCATGCAGCAAGAGCAATAGAAGCCAAAATAGTTGCAGATAAATGTGCCCAATGGGTGGATGAACTTGAGCCAGGGGAGCCATCTTTCGAAGATTTTAAAATACCTGAAACAGGAACCGGTGTGGGATTGACAGAAGCCCCAAGGGGGGCATTGGGGCACTGGCTTACTATAAAAAAACAAAAAATAGAGGGATATCAGTGCGTAGTACCAACAACATGGAACTGTTCTCCGAGGGATGATTCCGGGAATCCCGGTGCTGTAGAACAGGCATTAATAGGAACTCCGGTTAATGACAGTGAAAACCCCCTGGAGGCTGCAAGAATCGTCAGATCTTTTGACCCGTGCATAGCATGTGCAGTACATTAATATAGACCGTAACATAAATAATTTCAGCAATAGACTGAGCTATAATAAAAACCTCTGGAACTCGCTACGCTCAAACAGCCAGAGTTGTTTAAATTTCACCATAGCTCAGTTCTAACATCTGGCCGTATAAAATTTATTCGCAACAGCGGAAAAAACAATTAAACTTCCCGTATTTTCTTTCTTGCAACTTTCTAACCGGACTCTACTGATAAGAAATGGTATAAATATGTGCATAGCTGTTCCTGCAAAAATAATTGAAATAATTGATGCTGATACCGGAATTGCAGACGCAGGAGGGGTAAAAAAAAAGATATGCCTTGCGCTTCTTGAAAATCCTTTAATAGGAGAATATGTTATTATCCATGCAGGATTTGCCATAGAACGGATAGACCTGAAAGAAGCCGGTGAAACTCTGGAATTAATCCGTGAAGCAGCTTTAATCGTAATGTAAAGATTCCGGGAGCGTCATCGCCGCTTTAAATCATATGCATCTTACTTTACTCATGAGTAAAATCGTGTTATGGTGATTTTACCATGGATAAAATATATGAACGGTACATAAAAAAACCGGTTGAAGAAGATCTGAAGTCAACCATGGCTTTTATAGGAGGCCCAAGGCAGGCGGGCAAAACTACCTTTGCATTGAATTTTCTATCTGAACCTGGTGAAAAACATCCCGCCTATCTTAACTGGGATGATCCCGGCGCAAGATCCTCACTGCTCAAAGGAGAACTCCCTGCAAACCAGAAATGCATTGTATTGGACGAAATACATAAATTCGCAAGGTGGCGAAATCTGGTTAAAGGCTTTTACGACACGAACAAATCTGAAATCTCCTTTATTATTACAGGCTCGGCAAGACTCGATTATTACAGCAAGGGGGGTGACTCTTTGCAGGGGAGATACCATTATTACCGGCTTCATCCTTTTTCCCCGCGAGAACTCAATCCGAATCCTACAAAAAATGATATTCAGTTATTATTAAAATTTGGAGGATTTCCCGAACCATGCCTGAAAGGTGAAGAAAGATTTTGGAGAAGATGGCAAAGGGAGAGACTTCAGCGGGTAATATATGAAGATATCAGAGACCTTGAGAATATCAAAGAGATAAGCCTGCTTGAATTGCTCGCATATGAACTTCCAGGACGAGTCGCCTCTCCTCTTTCGGTCAAGAACCTGAAAGAACTCCTTGATGTTGCACATGAAACCGTGGAACGGTGGCTTAAAATATTTGAAAGAATGTATTACTGTTTTCGCATTTCTCCATACGGTCCGCCAAAAACAAGAGCGGTTAAAAAGGAAAGAAAACTCTACTTGTGGGACTGGTCCATTGTTCCTGATCGTGGGGCTAGGCTTGAAAATTTTATCGCGTCACAACTTTTAAAATATTGTCATTTTATCGAAGATACAGAGGGCTTTCCCATGGAACTTCGTTTTTTGCGGGATACGGACAAGCGGGAAATAGATTTTGTTGTGCTGAAAGAAGGGGCTCCTATCTTTGCGGTGGAATGCAAGGCCGGAGATAAAAATATAGCCCCCGCCATTTACTATTTTATGGAAAGAACGCCGATTCCTAAATTTTACCAGGTGCATGGAGGGGACCGTGATTATGAAAAAAATAACGTAAGAGTCATTCCTGTTCATAAATTTTGCAGTGAGCTTGCTTTGCCGTAAAGCAGAACTGAATCCGGGGAGAAAAAATAATTAAACTGCCCCTATTTTGTTTCTTGCGATTTCCTAATCGTACACTACCGGGCAACAGCCTGTCAGGATGTGGCGCCACATTTTTATGGAAACATTTCCAGCAAAAAAAATCACCATAAAAGGTATGATTCAAGGGGTCGGTTTCCGGCCATTTATTTTTAACCTTGCCAGTCGATTCTTTTTAAAAGGGAATGTCTCAAATATCTCTTCTGGAGTATTGATTAATGTTGAAGGAAGGGATAAAGATATTGAATCTTTTTGTAATTTAATCCCGGATAAAGCCCCGCCCCTTGCACAGATAACAGATATTTCAATTCAGAATATTCCATTCAAAAAATTTAAAGACTTTTCCATATTAGTCAGCAGTACAGATAATGATAAAACAGGGATGATTTTGCCTGATATTTCGGTATGCGATAAATGTATCTCAGAGATGTTTGATCCTTTAAACCGGCGTTTTCAATACCCTTTTATAAACTGTACTGAATGCGGTCCAAGATATTCCATTATAGAAGATCTCCCCTATGACAGGGATAAAACTTCAATGAAGCCGTTTGAAATGTGCGAAGCTTGTCTCTTTGAATATACAGATTATAAAAACCGGCGCTTCCATGCCCAGCCCAATGCCTGTGAGGAGTGCGGGCCTGAACTTCTTCTTTGTGACAGGGATGAAAATATTATTAAAACAAAAGACCCTGCGGGTAAAGCCGCAGCTTTGCTGAAACAGGGATATATTATTGCGATAAAAGGGATAGGGGGGTTCCATTTATCGGTGGATGCCGGAAATGACCATGCAGTTAAACTTTTAAGAGAAAGAAAAATGCGGCCGGAAAAGCCTTTTGCAGTAATGTCATTCTCCATTAAGGATATCAAAGAATATGCACTAATTGAAAAAAAAGAAGAAAAGTCCCTCTGCTCTTTAGAACGCCCCGTGGTATTGTTGCAAAAAAAAAATCCATTTTTACTCTCAAAGGCAATTGCACCTGGAAACTCTTTTATAGGGGTAATGCTCCCTTATACCCCTTTGCATTATCTCCTGTTGCAGGAAAAATTTTCAGCCCTTGTGATGACAAGTGGCAACATAAGTAATGAGCCCATTGCTGCAAAAAATAAAGAAGCTTTTGAAAAGCTGCATAACATTGCGGATTATTTTTTGATCTCCAATAGAAAAATTGTTCATCCTTTAGATGATTCTGTTGTAAAACATATTTCAGGGGCACCTTTGTTTATTAGGCGATCAAGGGGATATGTTCCTGCACCTCTGTTTTTGAAAAAAAATATTCCGCAAATACTCGCATGCGGTGGAGATTTAAAAAGCGTGATCTGTCTTACAAAAAATAATAATGCATTTTTAAGCCGTTATATCGGGGATATTGAAAACCCTGAAGTTTTTACTCTTTACCAGGAAACAATAAAACATATGCAGACCCTGTTTAATATTGAACCTGAAATAATAGCCCATGATTTTCATCCTGGTTATCTAAGTACAGGATTTGCAAAAAAATATGCAAAAGAAAATCCAGATATATTAAGGATACCTGTTTGGCACCACCATGCCCATGTTGCAGCCTGTATGGCAGAAAACATGATTGAGGGCCCTGTAATAGGGCTTGCTATGGACGGAACAGGTTATGGGGCAGATGGGCAGATATGGGGGGGGGAGGTTCTTATTGCAGAAACAGATCGGTTTCAAAGGGGAGCACACCTGAAATATATACCGATGCCGGGAGCTGCCGCAGCAGTAAAGGAG
>Ga0190313_1001362_pt1 | contig 13210 bp, 13 predicted proteins | sample 4870071011_MG_FD_169989 | JGI IMG/M metagenome (GOLD analysis project Ga0190313, IMG submission 169989) | Hydrothermal vent sediment bacterial communities from Southern Trench, Guaymas Basin, Mexico - 4870-07-10-11_MG | ecosystem: Environmental > Aquatic > Marine > Hydrothermal vents > Sediment ...
ATATTAATAATGCTTCCTTTACATCCAATATCGCTTGTAAGCAGAGAAAACTTTGAAGTTACAAGCACAATGACTGTACTTGCAACGGTTACATCTTGCTGGAATGCAGCCGCTAGTTATATTGGAAGAGCACCAATTTCGTCAAAAGTTAGTTTCATTTTAATGAAAGGAAACAATGGACTGATGTTAATTAAGGGTTTTGGAATCAATCAAAAACAATTTATTATTGCTACTGGATGCACACAGAAGGCAAAGAAAAAAATCTCAAAAATTCTCTGTGATATTAATTGGATCATATCGGAGCTTTCTGAAGAACTCTCTCAAGTTATTTAAACGCATCCTCGGACTTATGGAAGCACCTTCTCTCCTGCAATCATATATGGTAAGTATTCAGCAACATAGTTCATTATTGCAGGAGAGATCGGAATATTTAATCGTGATAACCTACTAATAATTATCTCCAAGAACTGTCGTGTTTTTTCAAGTTTGTTTGCATATATGCTTTCAATTGCTCTTTCAATTATTCGGAATAAAACACCTTTCTCTCCTTCAGGAATTCTCAATGACATTACGTACTTGAATATATAATGTAATATCGTTGGATCTGTTTCAAGAATAGCAAAAAGTGCTTTAATCGCTTTTTCTTCAATATTGTGTAAGAGCATGTACCGTGCAATTGAGAGTAGTTTGTTTAACCCTTGTTGAATATTACCTTTAAATACTGCTTGAAGAAATGAAAAATTATCTTCTGTTAATTCTAATTCTAAACGAATTCTTTTGATTCCTAATATCTTATCTGCAAATTCTTCTGCTAATGATATGGGAACACTCTCTGGAAACTCATTCATAATTGCAAAGCTCGTCGAACATATATCAATCATTGGGGCAATAAATCTTTCTCTTTGCGTAATAGCGTATGCTCTATTTAAGTATTCATAGGCTTTCTCAAATTCCCCAAGACGAGAATAACAGTATGCGGCATTGCTTAAGATTAAGAACTCCCTAGCGTCTGAAATTTCAAGAAGAGATTTTACTAATTCACTTGTTAAAGTTAAAGCCTTCTCTTTCTGACCAAATTCAAGTAATATTACTGGCAGTTCAAATGCAAGCGCTACAAAGTGAGGCTCCGAACCATGTCTAATGATTATTTCTTTTAACTCCTCTAGGATGAACCTAACCTTAGAAATATCCATCTTATTGTAAACATAGAATGCATTAGCAAGAATACGAGCTTTCTCAAAATCAGGAATACTCATTGACTTCATTTTCTCAATAATTTCCTCTATCATTCTTTTGGCAATCTCTGGGTTCTCTTTTAACATGTTTCTAGCAAGGAATGAATTAATTAATAGTTTATCCTTTTCATCAAGAGCTCTTAAAATTTCTTTTAGAATTTCCTTGTCACAATTAATCATTGTAAGCGAAATAGCTACTTCTACTTTTCTTGGATAATAAACGATTTTTTCATATACGTCTTTTATTTCCTTCCTTTTGCCGAGCTTGTAAAGTACGGGTATTAATTTTGCAAATGCATCGGATCTGTCAGATCTATCTGGAACCGCTTCTGCCTCAATCATCGCTTTGTTAATCATCTTTTCTGCTATTTCATTGTCTAATTCAAGTAGTGCATCGGCAGAATAAATTAGTGCCATCGCTCTATCCCATCTGAAAGGACTTAAGTCTTCAATACGAAGTAATAGTTCATTTGCATATCTCCTTGCTTTTTCTGGATTAATTTTGCATATAAAACGTATTCCACATGCGATAATGATGGCAGATTCTTCTTCTGCTAATAATTGGTCGAAGAGCCTCTCGATTAATACACTCACACCTTTCCATTTTATTTCTTTTATTTTGTTAGAAACCTCAAGAAAAAGTATCTTCCTGTATTCAATGTCACGTATTTTCGAAAGCGCATCAATAGCAATGCTGGCTATGTTACGAAACACAGCATCTGCTTGCATTAGTTAAACCCATATTTTCACAATCATTAAATTATTTATTGAAAAAGGTGATAATCATGCTTTCAAAGGAAAAAGGAAAAATTGCAGTGCTTGTTATTGATATGCTTAATGATTTTGTTAAACCAGGAGCAATTCTAGAAGTTCCTGCTGCGAGGAATATTATTGATAATATTCGAAAATTGATCCAAGCTGCACGTGAAAAAGGTATTCCGGTAATTTATGTATGCGATTCTCATCGAAAAGGTGATAAAGAGTTTGAAGCATGGCCGCCTCATGCACTTGAGGGAACTCATGGTGCAAAAGTAATTGAAGAATTAGCCCCTCAGAGAGGTGATATAATCGTAAGAAAAAGGAGATATTCAGGTTTCTTTGAAACAGATTTGGACTTAACATTAAGAGAACTCAAAATACAAACACTCATTTTAACGGGAATTCTTACAGATATTTGCGTATTCTTCACGGCCGTTGATGCTTTTTACCGAGGTTATGAAATTTACGTTGTGAGCGATGGTACGGCATCTATTGATGAAAAACGACATAATGACGCATTAGAAAAACTGAAAATGTTAGCACGTGCAAAAATAGTAAAAACAGAAGAAGCAATAAGTCTGCTTAAAAAAGCTTAGTTTCATTTCTTGGTTATTCTTGCACGTTCTTTCTTAAGTAATATCATTAGCAAAAATACCAAAGCAATCATGAGATAAACTATTGTCAAGTAGAATATGATTTCGCAGTACTCTTGAAATAGTGCTCTTTGCAATTCATTTTTTTCAGCCTCGATCGGATTTTCTATTTCTCTAAGAGTCTGCAGCAGAGTTTCATTAAAAATACGATATGGAACTATTCCTATACAATGATCTGGCTTTGGAATTCCCAAGATAAAACTAACTATTGCGGCGATATCAATTAATCGTAGTCCACCTAATTCCATTCCCTTTTTCAAGCATTTGCCCCACATCCATAGTGGAACTTCCGAAACTAATGTTGGAAATACCATTCCATGGCCACGTCCATATCCTCCATGATCCGCAGTAACTATTACTACTGTGTCATTTTCAATCCCAAGAGAGTAAATTTTATTCATTATTCTTCGAACTCTTTCTGCATCAGTTCTAATTGCAATTTCATACTCTTGCGAAAAAGTTCCATGCTCATGCAAATTACGATCTGGTTCATCAAGATGTAAAAAGGCTAATAATCCAAATCGTTTAATATCATCAATATTTTCTTCAATAAATTCAATAAAATGATTAACTCCATCTTCATCATTTATTGGACGATAAACATAGTCTGGATATTCTTTTATAACATTTGGTAACATTGTAGCAGTAAACATTGCTGTAATAATACCATATTTTTTAGCAACTGAAAAAATATCCTCAACTCTAGAAGGATTATGTGATCTAATGATCCAAAATCGACGAGTTTCTCCTGGATTTAATTCATCACCATGAACTTGCGGCCAAGTTCCAGTGAAGATACTAAGATGATTTGGATGTGTCATTGTAGGGTAAGTGCAACTTATTCGTCTAGCCCAAACAGATTCATTCTTAGTTTCAATAAAGAATTCACCAACTTTCCAGAAAACATCTGCTCTAGTACCATCAAAGGTTATTATTATCACCACTTTGGCTAAGGGAGTTTTTCTTTCAGATTGCGTATACTGATAAGCATTTGCAGGGGAAATAATGACCATTGGTAATAGAAGAAGAATAAACATGATAGCTATAACTTGTCGTTTTCTTTTGATTATAAAATAAAACATTGCTAAAATCAATGCTAATGATACAATAAAAATCCATAAGAATGCATCAAATAGCCACAGTGCTACGTTTCGGGAGATTTCAGCCTCTGCTAATTTTGATTCAAGTTCAAATATGTCTGCTGGCAATAGAAAATATAGTGGGCTAGCTATTACTAGGATATATGGCAGAAGTATGCATAATACTGTTTTTTTTGTAATTCTTATTTTCAATAAAATCACCATTAAACTGCAATATAAATTAAGTAAGAGATTAGTTAGTCAATACAAGAGCTAGTTAATCAAAAAGCTTCTGCAAACTAGAGTTCAAAGTAATCTAATTGAGATATAACATACTCTCTTAAGTCATCAGGGGAAGGCAATTTTTGGATAATTTTCCCATTTTCAATGTACTTGCGCATAATACATTCTGCATCATCTATATTAGTTCCCTCCGAAGTAACTATGTATTCCACTTTAGATTGTTTTATCCTTTTCCAAACAGTTTTGATTCCAGAGAATTTACCGCGCTTTGTTATTGGAATCCATTTTCCATTAACCTTGACCGCTGTTATATCCATCGCAAAATCAACTGGAGGAGCAGATGCTACTGCACTTCCGATACCAAAGCCATCTGCACCAGCTTCTATTAGCTCCTTTATGTTATGTTCATCGATTCCACCAGATACAAAGACTTTTACATTTTTGTATCCCAGTTGAGAAAGTTTCCATTTAACTTCTCTCACAATTGCAGCAAAATTCCCCTTTCTACTTCCAGGTGTATCTAAACGTACACCCCATATATTGTTGGGTCCCAATGTCTTTACTGCTTCTATTGATTCCTCAACCTCATCCCAAAATGTATCTGCCAAACATATTCTTGGAACCTCCGGTGGCATTACCTCATGAAACGCTTTCCAACCTAACCTATGATCACCATAAATTGCACGAAATATTATTAGGAGACTATGTGGCATCGTTCCAACTGGTTTCTTACCCAGAAACTCTGAGCCAGCTATACATGAAACACTATTAAAACCCCCCACGTATGCATAAAAATCATAGAATGGGGCAACTGCTGGGTGATTACGTCTAGCACCAAAATAAACAATTAACGTATTCTTTCCAGCACGCTTTCTAATACGTGCTGCTTTAGTTGCAACACCTGTTGCCGCAGCTAAAAAGCCTAGAAGTGGTGTTTCGTAAATTGCAAAAGCAGCATAAGGTCCGCGAATGTTCATTACTGGAATACGTATACCATTTATATCTTCCCTGGAAATAATCGTTCCTTCTGGTATTGAATATATATCTACAGGAAGACCCTCTAGCAGTTTCAAAACTTCCCTTAGCCCTGCATATACAACCCATTTCCAGCCGTTGGGAACAGAACTTATTGTAATCTCAGCATTTACTTCTACGTTATGTAATTTTTTTGCTTTAAGGATTTCTTCCGTTCTTACGAAATAAATATCCGTTACTTTGCCTTCTTTAATTTCTTTATCATTAGCCATTATAAATCTTTTTTCCATTTTTCTCCCCATAATTAAAAGTAAAGAGAAAGACTACTTCTCGCCTATATGCATCAGCATTTAAATTTCTACATTCTTATTAATTTTTAACAATTGTTTTAGGGAGCAACAATGCCAACGAAGAGAGAAGCTAGAATATATCGAAATAGGCACAAGAGATCATACACAAGAAAGGAATACATAAAATCAATACCAGAATCAAAGATCAAGATTTTTGAAATGGGTAATCCCAATGGAGACTATACACATGCAGTCTTGTTAATTTCCGATGAAAAAGCCGTAATACTTTCTCGCTCACTTGAATCCGCGAGAGTAACTGCTCATAGATATTTAACAGACACCATTGGGAGAGAAAATTACTTTCTACGAATTAGACCATATCCCCATGAAATTATACGTGAGGTTAAGTTCCTAGGTACGGCGGGAGCTGACCGAATTCAAAAGGGAATGCGCCATGCTTGGGGTAAACCAACAGATCGTGCCGCTCGAATTGATATAGGGCAAATAATAATTGAATGTTGGATTCATCAGAAACACCTAAATGCTGCACTTGAAGCAATTCGTCGTGCGAAGCATAAAATTGGACCAAAAACGAGAATAGAAGTAATCCCTCTCGCTAAGTTATATCCCAAGCAGTTTGGTAAAGCCGCACAATAGTGTTAATGTTATTTTGATTACTGTAATCCATCAAAACGAGTCCTATGTTGCCTTTAACACAAAATCTCAAGTCTTTTACATTTTTACAAAATTCAGTGATTTTATTTATAAATAATTGCTTAGAAGAATAAGTAGCGCTGGATTTGTCTGATTAAAAAAAGTTGATGATTCAAAACATAATTTATAAAACATAATTTATAGCAAACTTGATGCATGGTGATTTAATTATGGAGACTGTTCTTCCTTGGCCAATATGGAAGAATGCCCAACCACGTGAGTATCCTTATGGATCCTCTGGATTACTTTTCGCTTTAGTTATCAGTATCATTTATCTCACGACACTTCTGGTAATTGGACTACTCTTTCGTAAGGTATCGAAAGAACTTAAAAACCCTCAACTAAAAGATTGGTCATATGGTTTTCTAGTTGTGTTTACCTTTGATACGCTTCATGTGATTGGTGACATTTTATTTTATCTCACAAATGACTCCCGCGTTCCTATCTCATTTGACTCCATTGTTCTGTATTATTATCCTACTGCAACTAGTTTAAGCGTTCTTGGGATTATCTTTTTTATATGCTAGTTTTTTACTACTCTATGATACAGGTTCATAAGAGATTAATGCTCAGTGATAAAATCATAATTCTCCTTAATATAGTGGGTATTTTCATAGGAATTAACCCATTTAATTGGTGGCATATGACTCCTCCAGAGGAAGCATTTGATACAAAACCCATTACTGGAATGTTTTTGTTCATTCTTGGAATACTTGCTGTTTTTGCATTTTTTAAGTATGTGATGGGTATTGTGAGACCGCAGGCAAAGGAAGATAAAACAAAAGCAGTACAATTCAAGTTCTTGAAAATTAGCCTGATTTTTATGAGCCTCCTTACTCTATTAATGGTATTACATGGAATCATGGCCAAATTTAAAGCTCCATGGGTGGTTACTGGATTATTAATTGTCACATTCTTTAAGCTCCTTTCCATGATTTTAATGGCAATATTCGTATGGATTGGCCTTTGTACTCCGAAATTTATCGTAAAAAAGTATAAAAACATAGTTAATTAAAACATTTTTTCATTTTTGATAAAGTTAGAAAAAGAATATTCAAAGAAATCTCAATATTATGAGTTCATTAATGGTTAATAATTACTATTACGATTTTCAACAGTTAAACTAGCTTAGGAATGCTCTTCTGAACAAGATATAACGCCAAAAACATTTATGAATTTATCTTTAAACTTATTCGAGAATTATTTTATTTTTCGGTTTACTGATAGTGATACACCCTTTTATAAATGGTGATTACAATGGTTGAATTTTGCCCCAAATGTGGTTTACCTATGAGAGAAGTGAATGAGAAAGGTAAAAGATATTTAATATGCCCTCTCTGCGGCTTAAAGAAAGAAATTAGTAGTAATATTGAAGACAAACTGGTAATCAAAGCTACTGAAATTGATGATCGTGTGATTGATGAAGAAGCAATGTTCAAGAATGCTCCTACGATAAAGGTCACTTGTCCTAGATGTAATAATGAAGAAGCCTGGTATGTAACTATGCAGACTCGAAGTGGAGATGAGCCACCAACAAGAATTTACAAGTGCACTAAATGCGGTTATACCTGGCGAGAATACGCTTAAATCATATTTGAGCGTAATGTAGTTTCTGCCATCCTTATTTCGGCAGATTTCTTGTGTTCATATTTTGTTACATTAAAGCTAAAACTCCAATCAATTAAAATATCTCTTGATAATTTTTGAAATCTTACCATTGAAAAAATTCTTCATTCGAGCTCTATTGTAGCTGGTGGCTTTGTTGTGATATCAAATACAACACGGGTTACCTCTGGAACTTCACCAGTTATTTTGGTGGCTATTTCGCGCAACCATTTCCATGGGAGCTCAGCTATATCTGCGGTCATTCCGTCAATACTCTTAACAGCACGAATTACTACAATATATCCATATGCTCTTTTGTCTCCTTTGATTCCTACGCTTTTTGAATCGAGAAGTACAGGGAAAATCTGCCAAAGCTCATCATATTCTTTGAGTTTCTTTGCTTCTTCCTCAACTATTTTATGAACTTTTCGACAAATTTGTAGTTTCTTTTCGTCTACTGATCCAAGAATTCTAATGAGCAATCCAGGTCCAGGAAATGGTTTTCTCTTAAGAATGTTATCAGGAACTCCAAGAATCTTTCCGATTTCTCGCACTTCGTATTTATATAGACTTGCAATTGGTTCAAGTAATTTCTTTCCTTCTGGAATTGGGCTTACTACATTATGATGACTTTTTATTCTATCTGCCATTTTTTGTGCTACACCACTTTCAATTTTATCAGGATATATTGTACCTTGTGCAAAGAAATCAATCCTTCCATACTTTCTTTCAAGCTCCTTTATTGCTTCTTTTAAAGTTTCTGCATAGATCTTTGCAAAAATTCTTCTTTTTTCTTCGGGATCAGAAATTCCTTTCAGGGCTTTCAAGAATTTTTCAGATGCATCAACATAGAAAACGTTAAAGTTCATCTTCTTCAAGTTATTTAATACCTCCTCTGGTTCACCATCTCGCAGAAAACCAGTATTTATGAAAACAAGAAATAGATTATCTTTTCCAATAGCTTTCTTAATTAATGCTGCAGTAACTGTTGAATCCACACCACCACTCGCTGCTAATACTACTTTGCCATTTTTAACGGTCTCCTTGATCTCCTTGATAATCCTCTCAGCCACGTTTTTTAGATTCCACTCTCTTTTAACTCTGGCTAATTTCAAAAAATTATTGAGGATTTCTTTACCAAACTGCGTATGAACTACTTCCGGGTGAAATTGAACGCCAAATATCATCTCATCTTCGGATTCCATTGCAGCAATTTCACAATTGTCCGTTTTACCAATAACTCTGAATCCTTTCGGCACCTTAGTGACATGGTCTGAATGAGACATCCAAACAATAAACTCTTGAGGTAAGCCTTTGAATAATTTACTTTTATGAATTACTCTAAATCTAACAGGACCATATTCTCCAACCCCCTTTTCAACATTTCCATCAAACAAATGTGCTATTAGTTGATGACCATAACAAATGCCAAGTATTTTTATCTTCTTTGTAATAAGGTTCTCTAAGAGCTCACGAGCTACTTTCGGCGAATCTAAATCAAGGACACTTTTGGGTCCACCAGACAATATGACTGCTTTTACCTCATCATCATACAATACTTTATTTGCTTCATCAAATTGTATTATTTCCGAATAAACACCAAGCTCACGTATTCTCGTTGTAATTAAGTGAGTATATTGAGATCCAAAATTAATCACTACAACCTTATCCATGTATTTTCTCACCAAATATTAACTAGTAGATCATGCGGAGCAGCTTCCTTTACAGCCAATGGAGTTACAATCCCCACTTTTGCTTTTGTCCAAAGCTCCTCAATATTTCTAGCACCCGCATACCCCATGGCTGCTTTTAAACCTTCGACAAACTCCCTAATAACATCTTTTACAGACCCACGATATGGCACTAATCCTTCCACTCCTTCTATTATTTTCTTTGATGAATATCTATCAATCGCCATTCTTTTCGCTTTCGCCTTTGCACTCGCCATTCCGTAGTATTCTTTGTAAAGATTTCCCCCTAAAATCACTAATTTACCAGGACTTTCCTTACATCCCGCAAAAATATTTCCCATCATTACACATGACGCTCCTAAAGCTAATGCAACTGCTACATCACCTGGTGTCCTAATACCGCCATCGCTAATTATGGGAATATCAGCTTTATAGTCATATACTGCTTGCGCGACATTAGCGGTAGCAAAAGCAGCTGATGCAAATACTTTAGTTACGCTGGAAGTAATACAAATTGAGCCGCCACCAATACCGACTCGAAAACCGGCAATATTTTCTACCTTTGTTAAATATTCCTCAGCAGCCTCGTAAGTGCCGATATTTCCAACGACAACATCAACGGCCACTTCATTAATAATCTTCTTTGTAGCTCGTATTACATTTTCATTATGAGCATGCGCCACATCGATTACAATAACATCAACATACTTTTCTAACGCTTTTGCTCTCTTCACATCAAAGGGAGAAACTGCACCACCTACAACTAATTTCCCATCTTCATCAACGGCTGCAACTTCAGATTTAACATCAACCTCTTTGACTTTTTTCACCATACTGACTTGATCCTCGCATGAGCAATTCCGATGAATAATTCCAATGCCACCTTCTTGTGCTAGTGCTATTGCTAATTCAGGTCCCGTGACTGTATCCATGGGTGAGGATGCGAAGGGAATATTTATCTTAACATTTTTCGAAAAACGTGTTGATAGATTTATTTTATCTGGTTCAACGACAGATAATCCCGGCAGAAGTACTAGATCACGAAATGAGTAAATTATTGGTGCATTTAGCAATTTCTCTAGAAACATAACATATCCGCTCTTTTTGATAAAATATTGTTGAAAAAATTTTTAAAAATTTAAAAATATGGTATTGTTAGCAAAATATTCATAATCTAAAGATTTTTTAGCATGTTTCATATTTGCAATTAACACGTTAAGCGTTTCCAAAGAGTACAACATTTACTGATAATGCTCTAATAATCTAATCGCAATACAAAAACATTTTTTAGTTGAGTAGTAAAACATCATGTTATCCTATAAATCGTAATTTTAGAAAGTAACTAATTGAAGTCCCAAAAAATGAAAAACGTTATTCATGGGGATAATATCTTTTATGGGTATTTAATGATATTCTCTAAGTAATAATTTTAATTACCAGAATAATTAATCATACAATGAAACACGAAATGGCGACACAAAATGGCGAATTTTCAAAGATATTTAATGAGGAGATTCATCACACTTATTCCAACGATATTTGGAGTTGTTTTCCTAGTGTTTAGCATTGGGTATATAATGCCCGCAGATTTAGCACGAACTTGGGCTGGAGGAATAAAAGCTAAAAAAGAATTTGTCGAAGAGATTGCAAGAAAATATCATTTGGATCTTCCTTTTTTGAATTTATTTTACTTTTTCCTAGTTGGAATTCTTACGAATACTCTTGAATCTCCAACATTGGATGTTCCGATATTTACTGTATTAATGGCTTTGTTTCCGTTTACTGCACAACTTGCTATTATGTCGATGCTTATAGCAGTTTTAGTAGGATTTCCGATTGGAATTTTAGCAGCGTATAAAAGAGATACTAAAATTGATTACTTCTTGCGATTGTGGATATATGCTATGAATGCTATGCCCGCATTTTTCCTTGGCTGTTTAATTAAGTTTCTTGCTTACGCTGTCTACAGTAAAATAGGTTACAAGCCAAGTCAATATTTAAAATTACCTTCACGTAGAATCACAGGGCTGCCAATACTTGATGCGCTTCTATTGGGAGAATTTGATTCTTTTTGGGATCTCTTTCTCAGATTTATGTGGCCTGCATTAACGCTCGGACTTATTTACGCGGCAGTCATTGCAAGATTCGTTAGAAACACCTTACTTGATGTTTTTGGTTCTGAATTCATGATATTCCTTAGAGCTAAAGGAGTCTCAAGGAAGCGGGAATTGTTACATGCTTTACGACATGCATTAATCCCCATAATTACCGTTATTGGTTTTAGCTTTAGCAGTTTATTAGGTGGCGCAGTTATTGTTGAAATTATTTTTCATCTTCCTGGTATTGGTTCATTATTATATTACTCATTATTCACTTATGACGTAGTCGTGATACTCGGAACAACATTATTTTTTGCCATCATTGTAGTCCTAACAAGCTTCATAATTGACATTATTTATGGAATAATAGATCCACGCATTCGTTATTAACTACTATTACATTCAAGTTGATGTCAGTTTTAAAAGTCATATCATTTCAAGTAAAACAATGCGTATTATTTTCTTTTAACTTTGGTGAAATCATGAAACTTAAGCATCTTATAATTATTGCACTAATGATAGGCGCGATATTACTAACATTTTTGTTAATTTATCAAAAGCAGATATCCCAGTACATTTTCGTTGGAACAATGTATGCAAATGATTGTGGTGAGCCCTTCGGTGGATTTGAGTGGTGTGGAGAATACGATGTAAGAATAGAAAATAATATAATGATTCTCACGTTTACTGCAGGGCTTGGCGATCCTTTGCAAAAACACAGGTACAATGTGAAAATTGTTGAATTTGTTGAAAAACAACATGTTTTGATTTTAATCGAAAATAACATCAAGTGGGTTGAAATTAAGTTTAAATACTATGAAAAAGATCCTATCTGGAATAAATGGAATGGTTATTACATTGCACATTATGTTAATGCAACGATTTTTCCTGGTTTTGCACCACATTTTTATGTCGAAATAAGAATAAGGCCAATATAATCGATAAATACAACAGAATGAAATAATTGGAATTGTAAATTTTTCTTGTAATGATTGCTTATTACTATGAACTTATTTAAAATGCACATTCAAGGAGTGTTTTATCAAAATCTTTATCATTACTAATCATTCTAGTGGAATTTATCCTAAGAGCTACCGCTAAATGCAGTACATCCTCGAGGTACTTTAAGAAAAGGTTTATCCATCTTGACCCCAAAAGTATTTCTCAACAATAGAAATCCATTCTAAGATTGTTTTCATCCTTAACTCTGCCTTTGAGTAAGGATTTCTCTCGTAACTTAAGCGTTTCCTTTACGTTCTTTGGAATCATACATCTCTTTTTTGGATCCATCCTCGTCATGAATAATCCAAAGAGTACATTGTTACACTATGCTTAGGAAATTCCACATATCATCCGTTTAGAATTAGTCCTATTTAAAACGAAGAAAATAACGTTCTGACATATTCTAGAAAAAAAAATATAATTTCCCGTGGAAAAAAGTTAATTATTTTATTTGAGAATATCAACAAAATGCTACTCTTTATGTAAAATTTTGATTAGTGCTGGAATATACACTGAGATAATGAATATTATAATTAGTATCAAAATCATCGTTGCTAATGTGAAAAGCGGTGCTGGTGCTCTCAATGCCGGCACTGCTTTCTCTATGGCTTCTTCGGCGAATCCTCTTTTTGTATACATTACTTGAATAAGTGCGCCCCAGAGAAATATGTCAATGAAAATTGCTATCACGAGTACTAAAGTTGCTCGTACTACTGATGATGTTATGATAAAAAATGTTTTTCAATCCACTTAATTAAAATCTCGCAACCAAGCATTCCAAATATTCCGAAAATAGTTGTTCCTATCGCCATTGAATTAATGGGCAATTTAAGAAATTCTGCAAGGTCGCTGATTATCCACGAAA
>Ga0190313_1001363_pt1 | contig 13205 bp, 9 predicted proteins | sample 4870071011_MG_FD_169989 | JGI IMG/M metagenome (GOLD analysis project Ga0190313, IMG submission 169989) | Hydrothermal vent sediment bacterial communities from Southern Trench, Guaymas Basin, Mexico - 4870-07-10-11_MG | ecosystem: Environmental > Aquatic > Marine > Hydrothermal vents > Sediment ...
ACAAAGGATACCCACCCAAGGTAAAGGTAGGGTTTAGGTCTCCCAAACTTGTTAGATATCTTCATCCATCTGGAAAAAGAGAAATCTTGGTATATCGCGTAGAGGATCTCTTTACAGTTGATCCTCTCACTGAAGTTGTTAGGATAGCATCCAATGTTAGTCTCCGAAAAAGATTGGAAATTATACGTTTCGCCCAGAAATTTGGTATTCGTGTTTTAAATCCTGGGAAGATACCCGAGATACGACCAGCTGCTCCTCCCGCACCCCTTGAGGAAAAGCTTGAGGCTCTTGTTGAGGCAATAGAAACTGAAGAAGAAACCGAAAAAGAACTCGAAGAGGCATTAGCGGAAGAGATAGGTGAAGAACAAGGGACTTCTCAAAATCAGGAGGAAGGTGAATAAATATGACACGTAAACTCATTTTGCAGCGAAGATTAGCTGCTAGAATACTAAAATGCGGCATTAACAGGGTTTGGATAGACCCTGATGCTATCGATGAGGTTTCATCGGCCGTAACAAGTGAAGAAATCCGAAGACTCATAAAGGAAAGAAAAATATGGAAGTATCCCATCGAAGGAACAAGCCACCACAGAGCTAACATAAGAGCAATAAAGCGGAGAAAAGGTCGCCAGAGAGGCCCTGGTAAGAGAAAAGGTTCCAGAAAAATCCGTATGGGAGGATCATACGTATGGGTCATAAGAATTAGAGCTATAAGACGTGTGTTAAGGGCCTTAAAGTATTCTGGAATAATCACTCCTAAAGTTTATAACAAGCTCAGAAGGTTAGCTAAAGCAGGGGTGTTCAAGAGTAAAAGTCATGTTATAAGTTACATACTCGAACATAAACTGAACTCCAAACCTATACCCCAAAACTGGAAGGAAGAAATCTTGCTCAAGTACGGTGATAAGAAATGAAGAAACGTTTCGGCAAAACATATAGGGTCCCCTGGCGAAGACGAAGAGAAGGAAAAACCAATTATTATGCAAGATATAAAATGCTACTATCCCGAAAGATAAGAGCCGTTGTGAGGAAAAGTCTTAGGCATATGATTATTCAGTTTGCAAAAGGCGAAATACGGGGAGATAAAACACTTTCCTACACACACTCAAGAGAACTTAGGAAATATGGCTGGAAATATAATTGTGGAAATGTTCCCGCCGCATATCTCACTGGTTTCTTAGCAGGGTTAAAAGCACTAAAAGCGAATATCAATGAAGCTATACTCGACATCGGGCCACAGAGATCGACTTACGGAGGCAGACTATATGCAGCTCTTAAAGGGCTTGTTGACGCTGGTCTGAAAATACCACATAACGACAAGATATTCCCATCTCCCCAGCGGATTGTAGGGAAACACATAGCTGATTTCGCTAAAAAACTTAAGGAGAAGAATCCAAGTCTCTACGAGAAACAGTTCAGTTTTTATTTGACGAATAAGGTTTTACCAGAAAACATAACTAAGAACTTTATAGATGTACTGAAAAACATAGCAAGCGAATTTGGGATAGAAATTCCCGATTGGGTTAACGAAACTATTGGTGAGTAGAAATGGTTATCCGAGTAAGAGAGATCCCGCCCGAATCAATAACAAAATCACGAGAAGAACTTGAAATTTCTTGGAAACCCAGAACGCTTATTGGAAAGCTTGTGAGGGAGGGGAGGATAAAATCTATACATGATCTCTTCTACTACACGAATCATATACCAGAGCCAGAGATCGTTGATTGGCTCGTGGGAAACAACCTATATGGCTACATCCTAAACATAATCGTAACATCGAGAATGACTGATAGTGGAAGAAAATTCAGCTTCAGAAGCGTTGTTGTTATAGGTAATAAAGATGGCTTAATAGGTGTTGGAAAAGGTGGATCCCGAGAGTTACGCTTCTCGATCCAAGAGGCTATCACAGACGCAAAGAAAAATTTAATCCCTATAATGCGTGGATGTGGATCTTGGGAATGTCGATGTGATATGCCACATTCTGTTCCATTTAGGGTCTATGGGGAATCTGGTAGCGTCCGAGTATATCTACTTCCCGCACCACGAGGAACAGGGTTGGTTGCTGGAGAAGCTGCTAAACGAGTTTTGGAGCTTGCGGGAGTGCAAGATGTCTGGACGAAAACTTTTGGAAGAACAAGAACAGCTATAAACTTCATCTATGCCACTTATGACGCACTCCGAAAGCTTTATAGGATGCTGTAGTCCTATGTTATATTTTCATCCTCTAATTTACTCTATGTTGGCATGGAGAACCTTCATTTCTTCTTCGGTAATTCCAAACCTACGCGCCAGTTCGGCGACTATAGCCTCAAATAGTATGAAGCTTGCAATCTCGAACGCAGGTATAAACTGCTCTGGTTCTTCCCGGCCAAGCTCAAAGTATCTCTTACGTTCTTCGATATCTTCTAATACCAGAAACACGTCAGATAGTCTTGCAATTGTGCTATTCTCATTGCCAACAACACTAAGAACTTTCATCCCAGTTCTCCTTCCCTCCTCAACTAGTATCCTTGGTATCGAAGCCTCTCCCGAACCTGAAATCACAGTTAAGATATCTTCCCTACGCCTTAGAATCCAATCAAGGATACTATTCACATTGAGGCCAAGATGCTGAAATCTCATAGAGATCATTTCGCTTATATAGTTTAGTAGGCCTATACCATAAAAGTAGCACGCTGCACCATTTTTTCTCGCATCCTCATAATGCAATATGAATTCAAGCAAGATGTTCTCCCTCGCCAGTATATATCTCATCGACCGATCAGCTACATCTAGGATAACCTCTAACGTCCTTCTGAATGCATCAAGAGGCTCATTGGAATCGATCATAGCCGCTATACCCGCAGAAACAAGCAAAGCGGAGAATTCAGGTATTGAGCCCATGGGTGCTAATGGAGTCTTATATCTGCCCGCTATCTTTCTTGCTATGTAATCAGTAGCTGCTAGAACAGGTTTACCTAGCAGATAGATTGTGTAATCTGCTAATCTATCCAGCTTTGATCCCTTAGTTGCAGTGAGTGCTATCAAGATAGCTCCTCTTCGAAGGCACAGTTCGCTATAGAGAGTCGTCGTTGTTGTCCAGCCACTTCCAGAAAAAGCAAAAACCACATCACCAGAATCAACAGGCTTCGCGAGGGTATCACCTATTGTTGAAGCCTTTATACGTCTCAGTTTCAGTAATTCGGCAAAGAATTTGCCAGCGAGCCCTGATCGGCCCATACCTATTGTGTGAACCTTTTTATTCCTTCGCTTTACTTCTAAGAGAAGATTCCTCACTTTCAAAAGCACTTCTGCTTGATTCAAAGCTGAGTCTATCATTCTCTTACCAGCGCTTATCATCAATGTAATAGCGTCCTTAAAGACTTCCAGCATTCCGCTCTCCAAAGCCCACCCATACAGCGAATTCTAGGACCTATTTAGCTCACTAACACCAATCTTGATATATCATAACATAATATTCATGCTTGTTAACTTAGACTTAATGATTTTTGCGGTGCCTATATGTACATAGGCTTAGAGATACTAGAAGGAACAGAAAGCCTCGTTTGGAGGGAGTTAGATAAGATACTTGGGCCCAGAAAAGTCACAAAGGCCTTCCAGAATCTCATACTTATTGCTACCGATGACATGACTAGAGATGTAGTGTTGATATCCCTATTTTCTCGCGCAATCACGAATGTTTACGTCGTCCCACACTATGGGAGGTATAACACCACTAATGAGCTCTACAAAATCTCTATGACGATACCATGGCACGAAATATTTGAGCCAGACAAATCTTTTGCGGTAACCACAAAGATTCTACCTCAAAAGCTAGACCGAAAAACAATAGGACGTCTGGTAGGCCAAGGAGTCGTAGATAGGTTTAAAGCTGAAATAGGCTCGCGGCCACCCGTAAATCTAAAAAGCCCCGATATCGAGATAACATCATTTATTAATGAATGCTATGTAGCCTTCGGGATAAAGCTCTTTGACAAAAATATGAACTCTCCTGAGGAGATCTCAAACAGACTAGTTATTCTCGGCCTAGAAAGCTACAGGGTATCATCAGTAGGCGAAATTTATCATACTGGAGTCTGCGAATCTGCCTTCGAATTCTTCAACCTAGAACCACTCAAAGACCGGTTACTAGAATCCATCTTCATCGAGTTGAAGATAATTGATAAAGAGAAAATCCTGAAACTCGCCACACAGAAGTGGAAAAGAAAATCTGCGAATATTACCTGTTTTGTAGAAAACTTCGATCCTAAATACAAACCAGCCTACGGAGAAATAAACCAACATCTAATCAGCGAGATCCCAACAACCCCTATCGATACATTCCTAACAAACCTAGTATTGGCATTCCCAAGCAAAAAATCCCAACAGGCCGCAGTAAGCAAAATACAGGAATACTTAGCACAAAACAATCAATGGACACAAACATCCCTCCTGATACGCTCCGACATCAAAATAAACACCATATTTAAAGCCAAGAAACTAGTTGAAATTTCAGTTAAGGGAATACCATCACAACTACTACTCATCACAAGAAGATAAAGGTGTTACGGATGGCGACAACCACGATGAGTGCGGTCCTAGCAAGTGCCACCAGAAAAACCGCCGTCGCCCGATGCATACTCACACCTGGAAAAGGAATCGTAAGAATAAATGGCCGCAGACTAGAATTCATAGAAAACAAATACATACGCCTACTCATCCTAGAACCTCTCCTCCTAATAGGCAAACTAGCCCAACAGATAAACATAAGGATACGCGTAAGAGGGGGAGGCATCGTATCCCAGGCCTATGCAGCGAGATGTGCGATAGCAAGAGCAATAGTGAGATACTTCCAAGACCCCCGCATCGAAGAACTATACAGATGGTACGACAGATACCTACTAATCGAGGACACACGCCAAAAAGAAATGAAGAAATTCGGTGGGCCCGGAGCAAGAGCGAGATTCCAGACAAGCTACAGATAAGCCAACACCAAATTTCTAACTCTTTTATAAGCAAGAATGATTTAATTATCACTAACACACAGACAGAAACCATAGATATGACCACGTGGTGAACATGCCCAAACAACAAAAAAGCCAAAAAACAAGCCCTAGAAAGAAACCAGAAATCAAACAAAGAAGAGACCCGCTAAAAATAGGAATAGCATACCTATTCTGCCACAAAAACAACACACTCCTAACAATAACCGATGCCACAGGAGCAGTAACAGTAGCCAGAGCATCAGGAGGACTATTCGCAGAAGCATCAAGAGACGAACCAACACCATGGGTAGCAATGCTCGTAGGGAAACACGCGGCACAAAGAGCACTAGAAGTAGGAATATCAAAAGTCATGGTCAAACTCAGAGGAAGAGGGGGGAACAGATCACCAAACATAAACTCAGCCGCAGCCGCCGCAGCAATAAAAGCAATCGCAAGAACAGGACTACAGATAATATCCATAGACGACGTAACACCAATACCACACGACAGCATAAGAAGACCAGGAGGACGCAGAGGAAGAAGAGTCTAACCCAAAACAACAACACTAATAGCTAATTTTATAATAACCATATCTTTTCTTAGAATAATTCGGATAGAAAAACCACCCGTGGGCCCGTAGCGTAGTGGCTAGCGCGTCCACAAATGGGCGTAAGGCTGATAACCGGAAGGACGCCAGCTCTAGTCTGGCCAGAAGCCGGTTCGAGTCCGGCCGGGCCCACCACTTCTAAAACTCTCTAAAATATCTGCCGGGGTAGCTCAGCGGGCCAGAGCGCGGGACTTGTATCCCAGTTTTATGGGCTAGAAATCCCGAGGACGCGGGTTCGAGTCCCGCCCCCGGCTCTTCCTAAATTCGCTTCTCGTTTCTTTGAGTAACGCTTATCTTTCTACATGTTGGTTTTATTTCTTGGTGTTTTGAATGTGGGGGTTTTGTTTAATATTGCTGCTGGTTGGATAGAATCATAGATAAATCTAGGAGCAGAAAAACGGTGAAACTTTAAAAATCACATAAAGTACAATAAGTAAAACTTAATGGAATATAGAAGGAATCACCCCATGGGGGGAGGGGTAGAGTAGTGGTAGCTCGCTGCCCTTGCATGAATCATTCTACCAGGAGAGGCAGAGGCCGCGGGTTCGAGTCCCGCCCCCTCCACCATTAAGCGTTAGGTTACATCTGCGTTTTAAGGACGCCATGCCGATTTGCTCTTGGTTGTTTGTTCTGCTTTCCTCTTGGTGGCTTGTTTCTTGTCTACGTGCTATTTGTATGGGTTTGTTTGAGGTGTGTCTTCTTTTTCTTTTTCTTCTTTTTCTTCTTCCTCTTCACCTACCACCAGAAGTTTTACCTTCCACACCCTCACTTTCACTATTTCTCCGTCCTTCAGACCGAGCTGCTTCGCAACCTTCCTATCCACCCGTATGTATGTGCTCCTGCCCAGACAGAAAAGATTATAGAGAGACTTGAGACCGGGAAGAACCCGCTCAACGATGTGAGGAGGCTGATATCGGGAGTAAGAATACTCCGAGAGAAGCTGAGAGGAGAAACAGACGAGATACTGAAGAGAATAGAGATAATAATGAACCCACAGAGAGGAGACCCGGCAAAAGCACTAAGAGAACTAATAGCGATGATAGACGACCCACAACAAGAAACAGAAACAGAGACGGAGACAGAGACAGAGACAGAGAAAGCCGAAAACATACTCACAGGAGCATACGCATACGTAAGATATCTGGAGGAGACAAGACCAGAACTACTACAGACAAAACCAAGAACACCACTAAGAAAAGACCTGGCAAACCAGATAAGAACAGGGCTAATAGTAGGCCTCATGACAACACTGGGAGCAGTAATAGGAACAATAATGCTGGAGGCGACGGGAGGCGAGGACTCACCAATACTAGACATACTCAACTTCGAAGCCCCAACACTGATATGGGTCGTGCTAGGGGCGGCCCTAGCACTCATAACGCTGTACATGCTGAGCAGGGACGAAGCGATAAGGAACACAGACAGAAAGCTCACGGACGTATTCCTCAGATACGGAAAGAAGGTGGCGATATCCGTGGTGCTCGGAGCAAGCATATGGACGTACGCGAAGCAGCACGGAAAAGAAATACTCGGCGAAATGCCGATGTTCGTACCCCTGAGCGGAATACTATGGGTGTGGGACGAATTCGACGACTTCCAGGACGGAGTAAGCAGAATCAAAAACATACAGAGCGGGGAGGGAGGAGGGCCGGACGACGCATTCGAATTGTGGGTGCTACCACTGATACTCGGAATGTTCGCAGCGTGGTTCGGAGTAGACGAACACAAGGTCATGGCCAGAATACCTGGGCGGTGGGGGTTCGCCAAGTACGTCGCAACCATCAACATCCCGGCGCCGTGGGACATGGTCGTCTACGCGATATACAGCATACTATCATTCATGATAGGAAACGTGGCCGCGAGCGGGGTTAGGGGTGTTGGCTGGGTATTCTACACGGCGGCGAGCGTGGTGGGATCACTGATCATGGAAAGCATCCTCAGAGAAGCCCTAGCACTGATCCTATAGTTGCTTCCCCCTGTTGCTCTTTTTTTATGCTCATTGATACCCTATGCTATTGGGGGGCAGCGATGATCGTGGCCGCAATATCAAACATCAAAGAGAGGAAGGGCGGGAAGAGGATAGGCATACAGCGGTTCGACCCACAAAGGAAACACACAAAGGTTGTGGTGCTCAAGGAGGATGGGGAGATAGTGGAGGAGATGGAGGGGAGAATCCTCGGAAACATGGAGAACCACGCACCGAGGAACCCACGATGGATAATAACGTACGCCGATGACACGTGGACAAACCTCCACACACTAATCGACCTGAAAAACCTAGACGGGGCAGCGGACTTCGGATGCCCATGGCACATGGCCCTAGCCAACAAGTTCGCCAGGAAGCCCCCAAGGTTCATGAGGGGCTTCGAGGCTCTGAGGAGGTTCGGCGGGATATGGGAAGCCCCACAGCACGTCAGGCAGAGAATCCTGAACTTCTACGCCGAGAAGTTCGGCGTGCCCGGAGGCAAACCCGCGGCTAACAAAGCCAAGATAAGCTACGACGAGAAGACGCTCTGCCTAAACGTCCCCCTGGAGACCAGGATATATGATCTTAGGAGCTTGGAGATCGAGGAGCTCATAACAATGGAGCAGCTCTACCTGGAGCTTCTGAAGCGGATACCTAGGAAGGCCCGGAAGGCGTATCTGGGGGCCGGCTATGTCGGGCTCATAGACCCAGAGAAACCCAACATAGTCTGGTACTATGTTGGTTGGGGCACTCTTGTTCCGAGGGTTCCCGTCGGAATATTTGTCTATGATAGGGAGAGCGGGGAGATCATTGCTGGGCCGAAGCACCCCCTGGAGATCATATGGGAGGAGGGGCTTGACGAGGAGTACCCAGCGGCAAACCTCGTGAGGAGGGAGGACCTGTACAACCCGGACAGCCGCCTCTACGACGACCGCGCCCTTGTAGGCCACATATACGGGACTTATCCAGGGGAGGCAGTGTTCTCCGTGACTGTCAGCCTCATGAGGCTCGCTCCCCGCGATCGGGGTGAGAGGAGGAGGCTCGGCCTCCCAGGTGGGACTGATTGGAGTTTTCCTTTTAAGCTTGATTTGGATCTCCGCGTCCGTGGGTATGTTTCCAGGTTTTGGTTTGGTGATGTTGAGGCTGTCTTCGCCCATAGTGAGTGGGGTAGTGGTGGGCGCTACGCCTGTCTGGGCTGCGGGGTTCTTGCCCAGGTTTCCATGGTTTTCCCCTACGACCCGTTTAATGATAGGCTTCTTGGTGGTGCTGTTCTGCTCTCGAGGGACTTCAGGGTTCTGAGGGTTTTCGATGCGATCCGCTTCGAGGAGTGGTTTAGGGGTGAGTATGGCTTTGTGGGTAGGGAGTCCTACTATGTTTATGCTGATTGGAAAAGTGCTGCTGTTTCTCCTGATGGTGGCCGCATTTTTGTCCCCGTGACTGTTGAGGATCTTCGCTCTAAGGAGGAGTGGCTCTACGCATTCATAAGTGATTGGTCTGGGGGCCGTGTTAGGGAGGTTGGGTGCTGGGAGCGGTCTCGGGTTGACCGCTCAGCTATTGTTCCTCACTGGTCTACATGGGTCTAGCATCCTAGTAATTTTAAGTAGAACTTGAGTAATTATGTTGATGAGCGAGCACCGATGACGGGGTTGTCCCAGAGGGAAGTCGTCTGCAGGATGCGGCCCGTGGCGTGCGGGCCGAAGCCCCGATGAGCTGGGTGCCGAGGCGGAGTGTCTCCGCCGATGGGTGCCCGTGGGAGGGGATGATATGTGCGATGAAGGGTAGGTATTCCTTGTCAAATATAACTGAATTTGGGAATACCTACCCAAAGTGAAACGCCTTAGGGTGTGTTCCCGTATGATTATGCAACGAGGTTCGATGGAGAAAATATTGGATGCGCTTAGGAGAAAATCTGAGGAGCACTTTTTGAGGTTATCGCTTGAGGATAAGTATCTTCAGTTTCTTTTTCTTTGGTTTCTACTAGGCCCATGGAATAGCAAAGCCGAGTTTAGTAGCCATATAGATGAAGTGTTTAATAGATATGTAAATGGAAGATCTGATGGGAATCGAGAGCATATATGTAGTGGGATCGCTGATCTTATAATAGATTCTGAGGGGCTTATTTTCGATATTTTGGATGCGAAGGCCCAATGCGTTCGGACTTCCTTATACTACTTATTGAGCTCCAATCTTAAAGAATTTATTCAGACATTGAAAAAAGTCCCACGTAGTATTGCGTTTGAATTCATTATGGAAAATTTTTCGGCGCTATTAAAGACGCTAAGGCAACTTCTAAGGCCTAAAAATGGTGTAATATACGAGAAATCAACAATAATTTTCCGTGAACTTGCTAGCGTTGTCATTAATATACTAAGGCCTAATAAGGGAGCCTACGAGAGATTTGTTGAACATCTTAAGCGGATACTAATGGCATACTTAAACATGATAGTTAGGAGTATAATGGATGGATATATTAAAAGTTGTCAAGATGCCCTCAACCTATTCCGCTTTGTTTTAGAACCGTCTGAATTTTGGGAGTTAACATGGTCTCTGTTTATTGATGTTCTTAGGAGAAATTATGCTTCTCTTAAAACCTTCATAGGTAGCTGCCTCGGGGAATTAGAAACTATCATCAGCTTTTTACGGTTATGTCCAGTAGGTCTTAAGAGGCAATTTCTTGGAATATTTCCAAACAGCCACATCGTGAGTGTATTTAGGAAGACAACTCACGAAGAGTTTCTTAAAAAGATCTTAATGAAGATTGGCCTTACTTTTGAGGATGCACGTATTCTCTTTGTGGAATATGCAGACTATACTAAGAAGATACTAAAGAATTTTATCTTAGAAGCTATTAAGAAGCCCTTCGAGACCCTGAGCATATATATAAATGATCGTACCCTCTGTCGTGGATACGCCGGAGTTATTGAGACCAAGGGTACTTTCCCGCTAGAATGTTTCGAAAGAATTTTTCTGTGGGATATCGAAGCGGAGAACGTTCCTTGGGTACTTAAATTACTCTTCGAGATCGATAGTTCCCTAACGAGTGTCATTCTTAAGCCAGAGAACTTTTTCAAACTCAGTTTCTATTACCTAAAATGGTGTGATGTTAGAGTTATTAAAGAAACTTTATGGCCATACATAATAAAGATGCTTAAGAGTCTACACAGAGGGCTTGATAGGGAAGCGGTAGAGGGGCTTCTCCGATTTCTCTTAAGGATACCAACTGAGCTTTTCGATGAGATTATTTTGGACAGCGAAATCGTCGCTAATATTGGCGTTGTGATAAAAGACTATCTCATAGACTTGCATAAGATTTTCTCTAAGGATTTCGAAGTTCCTAGCATTACTAGTAACTTTGCTCAGAGAGTTCTTTATAAATGTAGGCTCCTTGAGATACTCTACAGGAATTATCAATTGGATGTGGAAAATATGCTCCTCCAAAAAATCCGAGAATATAACTGCGAAGCATTCTGGTGTGCCATTGAACTGGCTAAAAAACACAATGAGTTCTACAGCATTCTTAGGAACTTTCTCATCAGCTTCATCAAGAATGACCTAGATGCGATGAGGTTCATAGGGATCCTTGATAGGCCATTTAAAGACGGTGGGGGCAATTTTGATTTATTTAGAAGCTTCCTAGAATATTTTCCTGAAGTGGTTTTGAAGCTCAAGCATAAGCTGAGTATTGTAGAATCAAAACTTGCGGGGCATATCGAGGGTTATTCTCTTCTGGTTATATCTCTTCTCATGAGACAAGGTGAAGAATTTAGAGTACTTATCGAAAATATTGTCCGCAATAAGTGTCTTCTGGCTAAAACCTTCAGATTAATAGACGAGTTGTTAGAAGACAATAGTATTTGTTCAAACCAAGAATATATGGAGTCACTTCTGATAATGCTCCTCAAGGTTCTTACTAGTATAACGCCCGAATTAATACTAGCACCTCACAAAGATTCCCAGGGGGTATGTGCTGATAATCTTCTGGAATTATTTACAGAAACTTTGGGGCGTGTAGCCTATAGAATTCTGCACTATAAACAAATATTACCAAAAGACATAAGAAATGCGCTTAGTAGTGTTCTCGGCAAACTTATTGAAGAAATGTCGACCCAAACTTTTATACGATTTCTTTTATTGTTCTTGGATCGGCGATGTAATTATATCCACCCTATAATAGCATTTTCATTACTAAGTTCGAGGGTTCGTGAAAAAGTCATCTTTAAGCTCTGTAGTATTTCGCCAGAAGAACTCATAGGATTAATCGAATATGTGTGGGGGTTAGATGGTAATTACCCGTACTGGTTGATTCTTATCGTAACACATATATCCCCAGAGTCGACATATAAATCTATCATAGGTGCTCAATTTAACCAGTTGCTTCAACTGCTCAACATTATTAATTGGCCAAAATGCATGGGAGAGAAAATTGTCGATATTTTGAGGGATGTGCTAGAATATCGTATTGTAATGGCACCACCAGATATACTTCTCAAAATAATAAGGGCACTTCGATTAGAAGTTTTTCCTCTGCTTATAGATGCTATAGATCGTAGTCTCGAAAACTTCGACGAGAAAATCCCAACAACGATCCTGAAAAGAATGTTTGAGCATATTTATCGGATATATGCGAGGAATATATTCAATCGAAAGGGCTTCCAGAATTCCATAGAGATATTCCTAAGAAAAGGGGATATACCCACACTTGCATCTATTCTTTCAATGTACACCGAAAAAGAAGAAGCTTTTAAAGAATTGGCAGATATTATTGTGCAAAAAATCCTTAAATTTAAGAACTATAGCACTATGCTATATTCACTAATAGCCATGACTTATAGGAAATCCGTACGAAAAAATGCAAGGAAGAAGAACATCATAATAGATACGTTTTATTCAATATTTTCAAAGAGATATGATTTATTCCCAATGATACCTCGATTCCTAAGATCCATAAAACAGATAGAACAACAATACACAAAAAGGAAGATAATCCTAAGAAATATAGAGTGGTATAAAAATAGAAGCTTTTGGGATGGCATAGCGCTTCTACTTAGAAGCAATATATGTAAAGAATACTTAGTAGAAATTCTAAATGTGTTGGGGGCATATCGTGCATACCAGAAGATCGCAACAATACTTGATGATCTTAAATACGACTTTCAGACTCTCTCAAAGGCACCTGTAGTTCTCTGTAAAACGTTGTTAGACTGCGTTCATAGTTATTATCAAAACAGACCGTTAACCTTCAGGATTATCGTAAGTGGAATATATGTGTTGGCTATGGTGGTCCATGCATTATCAAGTAAGAACATAAAATTTGAGACAAAGAAGTTCATAACGAACATCAATGTGTTGAGAAGTGCATTAGCAACATATCTATCTTACGACGAAATACATAACAAAAGCTTCTATAAAGCGTATATATGGTTAACATTAGAACTATTGAGAAGCTGCAAGAAATACAACGTTGAGCTAAGTGACTTTGAGCTAAACATATTAAGAATAGCTTCACAAGATACAAGTTCAGTAACACTTGCCACAAAGATCCTAGAAATCCTCTGTTATGTGGTGGAATCAAAAAGAAAAATAAAACTTAGGCAGATATTAGAGATCGTGGAAAATATCAATCAAAAATTCCCAAATTCTACAAACTGGGTATTTCTAAAGACAAAATA
>Ga0190313_1001364_pt1 | contig 13204 bp, 13 predicted proteins | sample 4870071011_MG_FD_169989 | JGI IMG/M metagenome (GOLD analysis project Ga0190313, IMG submission 169989) | Hydrothermal vent sediment bacterial communities from Southern Trench, Guaymas Basin, Mexico - 4870-07-10-11_MG | ecosystem: Environmental > Aquatic > Marine > Hydrothermal vents > Sediment ...
ATTCTCTCCTTGGGCTCAATGGTGGAGGAGAGGGTCCGTATGGCAAACAGGGCTGTTGTCTTGAATGATGCGGATCTTGCAAAAAAGATCATAGAAACCGATTATGAGATTGATGAAATGGAAGTTGAGGTGGAAGAAGAGTGCCTGAAAGCCATGGCGCTTTATCAGCCCGTTGCAGTGGATCTCCGTTTCCTTGTTGCAGTAATAAAGATTAATAACGATCTTGAAAGAATCGGCGATCAGGCAGTTAATATTGCTGAGAGGGTTCAGATTATAGCCAAACAGGAGAGATACGATTTTTTTTATGATTATACTGAGATGACCGAAAAAGCTGAATTAATGCTTAAAAACAGCCTGGATGCCCTTGTGAACTATGACGTTGATCTTGCAATCAGGGTTTGCCGAATGGATGATGAGGTGGACGCTATAAAAAACGATGCATATGATCAGATCAAGAAGGCAATCTCTAAAAATCCTGTACATGTGGGTTATTTAATAAACCTGCTTCTCGTTTCCCGTCATATTGAAAGGCTTGCCGATCATGCCACAAATATTGCAGAAGAGGTGATCTATCTTATTGAGGGTGAAATTGTAAGACATATGGCTAATATTTAAAGCGGCAAAGCCGTAGTTTTAAGTTTTAAGTTTTAAGTTTTAGGTTTTAGGTTTTGGGTTTTGGGAAATTTTTGGTGGATTCGCTACGCTTAATCCACCCTACACATTTTATATAAAGTTGGTAGTATTGTAGGGTGGATTAAGGAGCGTAAGCGACGAATCCACCAAAATAACTAAGGATTCGCCATGTCAAACGATACTATACTAATAGTCGATGATGAAGAAGATATTCGTGAACTCCTGAAGTATAATCTGGAAAGAGACGGGTATAAGGTACTGAGCGCCGGTTCAGGAGAAGAGGCTTTGAAAACAGCCCGTTTGAAATCGCCTGATCTGATTCTTCTTGATCTTATGCTTCCAGGAATGGACGGTCTTGAAGTGGCCAGGAAGTTAAAGTCAGATTCTGATTTAAGCTATATTGCTATTATCATGTTAACAGCAAAAGGAGAAGAAGCCGATGTCGTTACAGGGCTTGAGATAGGGGGGGATGATTATATTACAAAGCCTTTTTCTCCAAGGATTTTAAATGCAAGGGTCAGGGCTGTTTTGCGCAGACGGCAGGGAATTGATTATGAAAGTAAAGGTATAATAGCCATACATGATCTTGTAATTCATCCCGGCAAAAGGGGTGTTGTGGCTTCCGGAAGGGAAGTTGAATTAACCTTTTCCGAGTTTCAGATATTACATTTTTTGTCAAAACGCCCAGGGTGGGTTTTCACACGTTCACAAATAGTTGATGAGGTGCGAGGAGATGACTATCCTGTGACTGACCGCAGTGTTGATGTTCAAATAGCCGGTTTAAGAAAAAAGCTTGGTCTTTGCGGAAACTGTATAGAAACTGTAAGAGGGGTAGGTTATAGATTCAGGGAAAAAACATGAAAAACAAAAAACGTTTAATCTGGCAGCTATATCCGTCTTATCTTATAATTACTATTATCTCCATAGTGGCGGTGAGCTGGTACTACTATAGTTATCTCGATCAATTTTATCTTGAAAGAACCAGGGAACATCTAAAAACAAACGGTCAGCTTATGGAAAAACAGATAAAAGCCTCTTCTTTATCTTCTGATTCAGAAATTGTTGATAAACAATGCAAAGATATTGCAGGGGGTTCTGAAATTCGCATTACCGTTATACTCCCTGACGGCAGGGTCATTGGAGACTCAAAGAAAAATCCTGTGGATATGGACAATCATAAAAACAGGCCTGAAGTGCTTAAGGCACTATCAGGAGAAACCGGGTCATCTGTCAGGTTCAGCGGAACCATGCGCCAAAGGATGATGTATGTTGCCATGCCGGTTATGCAGTCTGAAAATGATAATTCAATAATTGCCTTACTGAGAGTCTCCATTTCTTTGTCTTGTATTGATAAGGAACTGGAGTCGGTTAAGACTAAAATTATTTTTGCAGTAATAGTTACCACGCTTCTTGCGGCAGTAATCTGTTTTTTTGTTTCACGTTTTATAAGCCGTCCCATAGAGGAGATGAAAAAGGGAACTGAAAAGTTTGCCCAGGGAGATTTCACCAACAAACTTAACCTTCCCGACACATTTGAGCTTGCAGCTCTTTCCAGCGCAATAAACAGGATGGCGCTTCAGCTTATGGACAGGATAGATACCGTCAAAAATCAGCTCAATGAACATATAGCTGTGCTGGCCAGTATGACTGAGGGTGTTGTGGCAATAGATAATGATGAAAAAATTCTTGGTGTAAACCGGACAGCAGCGAGTATGTTCCAAATTGACCCAGAGAAATCAAGGGGACAAAATCTTCAGGAAATAATAAGAAATCATGAACTGCATAAGCTGGTTGCCGAAACCTCTTTAACGTTAAAACCTGTTGAAAAAGATATTCGGATTTTAAATAATGGAGAGAAATTTTTAAATATAAGAAGTATGCCGCTTTTTAATAATAATAAAAAACGTATAGGGGTTCTTGTTTTGCTGCACGATGTGACCCTGATCAGAAATCTTGAAAATATGCGCAGGGATTTTGTTGCCAATGTTTCCCATGAAATAAAAACCCCCTTAACAGCAATCAAGGGATTTGTTGAAACTATACTCTATAACCGTGATATGAGCAAAGATGAGGTGGAAAGATTTCTTGGCATTATAGTAAAGCATGTTGACCGCCTGTCCATGATAGTGGAAGATCTCCTGGCTTTGTCAACGATTGAAAAGGTTGAGGAAAATGATAAACTTAACTTTGAAAGCAGAGTTGTCAAGGATGTTATGGAATCAGCAGTTCAGGTTGTTAATGAGGGAGCAAAACTAAAGAATATAGAAATTGAATGTAATTGTGACAGCAGTATTATGGCAAAGCTTGATCCCTTTCTTTTTGAGCAAGCCCTTGTTAATCTGCTTGATAATGCAGTAAAATACAGCCAGGATGGCAAAAAAGTCTTGATTGATGCCTTTATAGCTGAAAAAGAGCTAATTATAAGTATTAAGGATCACGGACACGGTATATCAAAAAAACATCTTTCCCATCTTTTTGAAAGATTTTACAGGGTTGACAAAGCCAGGAGCAGAAAACTCGGGGGTACGGGACTTGGGCTCGCCATTGTCAAACATATAGCAAAGGCTCATGGAGGATATGTAACTGTTGACAGCGCTCTTGGCAGGGGTAGTACTTTTGCAATACATATTCCTGGTTAGGAGCGGTTGATGGAAAAAGTGTTTGACAGTTAACGGAAAAGGTATTTTAACCGTAAACCGTAAACCGTAAACCGTAAACCGTAAACCGTAAACCGCCCTTAACAAACAGAGGTGTAACAATGGCAGTAGATTTAGAAAAAGCGCTAAAGGAGATTGAGCTTGTGTTCAGTGAGCAGGTGCCTTTTGACAGGGTTATCGGGGTTAAAATAGAAAAACTGACCAGTGATTATATTGAAATCAGCTTTGAAAAAAAAGATAATTTGGTTGGGAATTATTTAACCGGTGCCTTACATGGAGGAGTAATAGCTTCATTTCTCGATGTTGCCGGCGGTGTTATGACCATAACCCATTTAACATTCCGCGCGCAGGATGAAAACGGAATGATAGATAAAGTGCCCCTGGCTAATTTATCGAAATTTGGAACCATAGACATGCGCATTGATTATTTACGGCCCGGCACAGGCAAAAAATTTATCGCAACGGGAAGCATACTTAAATCAGGAACAAAGGTAACCGTGGCAAGAATGGAACTTAATGATGATGAAGGAAGGAGAATCGCTGTCGGCACGGGTTCCTACCTTCTTGACGCATGATAGCACATACCTTGTGCTATGTTTTTCCGCATCAGCTTCCAGGACCGGAGCAGTCTGGTGCAAGTGATGGAGATGAACCACAGCATGCCGTATCGCCCGGACCAGGGAAACTGTTTCTCACAGAGCCTGATAGTGATGAAGGGGCTGAGAGCATTTTTTTAATGTTTGAGCTGTTGCAAAATCTGCACTTTAAATCAGTATCAGAACCAGTGACAAGAAGCTCACTGGTTTTTCCGCAGTTTTCACAAATATAGTCGAATAGAGGCATATTAATTCTCCTTTTTTAAATTGTTTGATAAAAAATATTAAATACATTATTCATAAACTGTCAATGGAATACTTTGAACCGAGCTGTTTAATTAGAAAACCATGGATTGCGGATAATGAAATATCAAAGGCGTTTTATAAAGCGTAAGACTTTTTTAGGAAGTATGTTTAAAATTTCTTGCTGGCTGTTTCTGGTTTTTGCTGCGCTTATGATATATCTTTTTTTTACCAACTCCATGTTTGCCGTTGAATTAAAACAGGTCAGGCAGGCCAGGGCTGATTTTTTTTCCATTGGAATTGATGTTTCAGGAACTATTAAGAGGGATGTTCTTGAAGATGTTAAGGATGCTTTGATTTTTAGATTAAGAAAACTTGTGGGGGATTCAATACTTTCCTATAATGTTTCAATATTTGGTACGCCGGGATGCGGCAGTCATGGGATAGATGATATAATTTCAAAGGGTTCTCCTCAAAACCCCGGGTCTTTTGAGATTCGTGTCGGAAGCAGGATCAAAAATATATCAATTTCAAATAAAACTATAGATCCCGGGATGCCCTTAACTACTCCGTTTTACTGCTTCCTTGAAAATATTTTGCCTGAAAGCAGGGGAGGCAGGGTTATAATATTTTCAGACCTTGTGAATGACGACTATGGTTGTAAAAAGCAATATTCGTTTCCGGAAGAGGTCATAACAGAGTTTGGCAGGGATAAAAAAGGCCGGATTATATTTTTTTATGCTTCCCCTTATGTTCCCGGGGAATATGATGTCTCTAAAAGTAAAGAAAAATTAATTAATAAACAAAAAATGTTTATAAAAAAAATGGAAGATATGGGAAAAAAAGGAAAGGTCAGAGTGGTTTTTTATAAAATCCCCGATGATTCAGGGAAAAGGAAGATTTTTTTCAAAACACACTTAAAAAATACAATGCCTGAAACAAAGTTTGAGATTGTCTGGTCAAGGGTCTCAAATATAGTTTCTTCAATGGTTTCAGGGGTTAGGGGGTGACCTGCCGTTTTGTAAAGGTCTCAAGGGTTTTAGTTTATGTCTGTTTTTTTATTATCACGAAAAAAAATATCCTTTCCTTCTCCAAACCTTGCTAATGAAGATGGAATTCTTGCCATTGGAGGAGATTTAAGTCAGCACCGTCTTCTTCTCGCCTATAGTATGGGAATATTTCCCTGGTTTTCAGAGGGGGAACCTCTTATGTGGTGGTCCCCTGATCCACGCCTTGTTTTATTTCCTGATGAAATCAGGGTTTCAAAATCTTTAAAAAAAATAATAAAGAAAAAAGTTTTTCAGATTACTTTTGATAAAGCGTTTTATGACGTTATAAATGCATGCGCTGATGTTCGGACAAGCTGCAATGAAGGCACCTGGCTTGGAAAAGATATGATTAATGCTTATTGCAGTCTTTATGAATCAGGGTATGCACATTCTGTGGAAGCATGGCATCAGGGAAAACTTGTCGGCGGTTTGTACGGTGTTTACATGGGAAGATGTTTTTTTGGTGAATCAATGTTCACATATATGAGCAATGCTTCAAAAGTGGCCTTTGTTTTTCTTGCAGATTATCTTAAAAGCCTGTCATTTAATATGATAGACTGCCAGGTAACAACGGATCATTTAAAAAGTCTTGGCGCAAGGGAGATCAGCAGAGATTCTTTTTTGCATATTCTGCATACTGCCCCCTCAGTATGCATGTGATTTGTCTTGACAATCTAATGCCTGAATGATAGATGAATGTGGATTTACGCTGTTGTTTAGTAAACGGAAAATTTTATATTAACATAATCTTTATTAAGAGAGACCGTTAAAACGTGTTTAATTTCGTTCGGTTTTAAGAAAGGTGAATATCTTAATATTCAAGGAAGATATTGAGAGTATTTTGATGATTTTTATTTGAGCATGTCACTTTAAATTGGATGAAACTGGACGTTTTGTGAGGTTTCGAAGGGAGAAATAAGGTAAAATGGATGCATCTTTGATAGCTCCGGCCAAGGGCGTTTTTTTAGGATTGCCCACGGTAATTTTTTCTGTATTGATTCCAATTATAGGAATCGGTGCTTTTATCTATATTATGTGGAAAAGGCTGATACCGCTTTTAAATGCAGCCCCTGACAGCCGTCTGGATAATATTCCTGATCGCATTAAACAGTTGATTAAAATATGGCTTTTTCAGTACAGGCAGCCGAGATATATGCTTGCAGGGGTTCTTCATATTTTGATCTTTTTTGGTTTTTTAATTCTCTCTGTCCGGTCAACATCCCTGGTAGTAATAGGTTTTTATGACGGTTTTGTTGTGCCCGGATTTGGGGGTGTAATCGGGCATGTATATAATTTTTTTAAGGATTATGCAGCCACCGTTGTTTTAATTGCATGTATTATCGCAGCAATCAGAAGGGGTATCTTTAAGCCTGCAAGATACGCTGTTCCTGCAAAGTACGGTCATGACCATACGGCAGAGGCAGTATTTGTTCTTGGTATTATCTCAACCCTCATGATATCAGAGAGTCTTTTTGAGGCAAGCATCGCTGCCGCAAATATCCAGGAGGGGCTGCATGCGGAATTTATGGCTCCTTTAACATTAGCCTGGATTTTCAAAAAACTTTTGCTTGGAACATCCATCAATGTTCTTCAGATTCTTCATTCTATTTCCTATTATGTCCATGATGTAACTTTTTTCTTTTTCTTGTGTTTTTTACCTCTTGGTAAACATTTTCATGTTATTACTTCTGTGTTTAACGTATTTTTCATGAGATTAAAGAAGGGAAATATTAAACCTGTAAAATACGGGGTCAGTGATGATCAGCTTGATGATCTTGAGTCTTTTGGTGTAAAGAAACTGGAAGATTTTACATGGAAGCAGCTACTTGATTTTTATACATGTGCAGATTGCGGAAGATGTTCAGATCAGTGCCCGGCCAATGCTGTTGGTAGACCCTTGTCCCCGAGATTTATTACAATTAAGGGCAGGGACAAGATGTTTAAAAATTATCCCTTGACAGACAAACCTTTAGAGAGTGAAGCGCTGATAGGAGATATATACACAGAAGATGAAATATGGTCTTGTACAACATGCGGTGCATGTGAACAGGAATGTCCCCTTGGGATTGAATATATTGACAAGATCGTTGATATGAGAAGGGGCATGGTTGACGAAGGAATGGTTCCCCAGTCACTTCAAAAACCCCTCAGCGCCCTTGAAAAACGTGGAAATCCATGGGGCAAGATGGAGAAAAAACGAGCTGACTGGGCAAAGGATAAAGAGTTTGCCAAGGAGTGTAAAGTTAAAATCCTTGAAAAAGGCAAGACTGCTGAAACACTTTATTTTCTTGACAGCATAACCTGTTATGACGACAGAATGCAGGATATAGGAAAATCAACAGCAAAGGTTCTTGCGGCTTCAGGAGTTGATTTCGGAATTCTCGGTAAAGCGGAAAAAGATGCAGGTAATGAAGTAAGAAGATTCGGTGAAGAGATGCTTTTCCAGGATCTTAAGGAACGGAATACTGAAGCAATAATGGAGTCGGGAGCTTCAAGTATTGTTACCGCAGATCCCCATGCATATAATGTAATAAAAAATGATTATAATGACGACGAACTTCCGCCCATTGAACATATCAGCCAGCTTTTGGACAAGAAAATAAAGTCAGGGAAGATTCGTTTAAAGAATATAGAAGACAAAAATAAAGTTTACACTTATCATGATCCGTGTTATTTGGGACGACATAACAGCGTTTATGAGCCGCCGAGAGAGGTGCTTGATGCTATCCCGGGCTTACAGAGGGTTGAAATGGTCAAGAGTCGTGATCGATCTTTTTGCTGCGGTGGTGGTGGATTAATGCTTTTTTATGAGCCTGAAGAAGAACAGAGAATGGGCGTGTTAAGGGTTGAAATGGCAAAGGAAGCAGGCGCAAATGTTATTGTAACAGCATGTCCGTTTTGTCTTGTTAATATAGAAGATGCAATTAAGGTTGCAGGGCTTGAAGGAGAGATGGAAGCGCTTGATCTTGTTGAGCTTGTTGAGCAGCATATAATAGTAGATTAAGGGCGGTTTACGGTTGACAGTTAACGGTTTACGGTTGGCGGAGAAGTTATTTCGTCCCCGTTCCTAAGTAAAGTTTTAAAAAATTTTAATTCGGGAGGATAAATAAACATGGAGATTTTGGTATGTGTGAAGAGGGTTCCTGATACCTCTGAAAATGAGATTGAGGTCAACAGCAGTGGAACTGATATTGAACGCGGCGACCTTGTCTATTCCGTAAATGAATGGGATAATTATGCAGTTGAAGAAGCAATTCAGATTCGTGATAATGTCGGCGGAAGTGTAACTGTTGTTTCCATAGGCGACAAGGAATCTGAAGAAGTTATCAGAAGAGAAATGGCCATGGGCGCAGACAATGGTATTCTTATTTCTGATGATGCCTTTGAAGGTTCAGACGGAAAGGGTCTTGCAACAATTCTGAAAGCAGAAGTTGAAAATGGGAAATATGATTTGATCCTTACCGGAGCCCAGGCAGATGGCGGCGCTGCTCAGGTTGGCGGTATGCTGGCGGCAATGCTGGATGTGCCTTATGCTTCTCTTGTTAACAAACTTGAAATAATTGATGATGCAAAGATCAAGGTTGGTCGTGAAATTGAAGGTGGAAATCAGGAAATGAACGAAATGGATCTTCCATGTGTACTCTCCATACAGACCGGTATTAATGAGCCGAGATATGTTGGAATTCGTGGTATCAGAAAGGTTGCATCTGTTGAGATTCCTGTTCATGGCGCCGGTGATTTAGGTCTTTCCGCTGATGCTGTCGGTGTGGCAGGAGCAAAAGTAAAAAGAGTAGATTATTTTGTTCCCGAACTTGGTGAAGGAGCTGAAATTCTTGAAGGAAGCACCGAAGAGATTTGTGAAAAACTTATTGAACTCTTGAAAGCCAAAGGAGGATTAAAATAATGGCCCGACAGATTTTTGCATATATAGTGTACAAGGATGGCGTTGCTGACGATTCAGCCCTGGAGCTAATTGTAGCCGCCCAAAAGATTGATTCAGAGGCATCGGTAACAGCAGTGGTTACAGGTTCCGGCTCTGATCTTGATAAGATCTGCAATGAAATGGCAGCATCATACAAAGAAGTAATTAAGATTGATAATGACGCCCTTGCATATCCCAATGCTGAAGTTGTTAGAAAAGCATTGGTAAATATTATCCCCAGGGGGAGCATACTTTTAATGTGTCATGATACCTTTGGAATGGATCTTGGCGCTGGTCTTTCAATCAAAATGGATGCAGCATTTGTCGCCGATTGTGTAGAATTTGAAGGTATGGATGGGGACAATATCAAGATTTCCCGTCAGGAATACAGCGGTATGGCAAGCACTCATGTGCTTTGTGATGCCTCAGCAGGCGCTGTTGTTACTGTCCGTCCAGGTGTAAATCAGATGGATGAAAGCAAAGCAGCAGGCGGTCAGGTCGTTGATAAATCCTCTGAAGCAGGAGATCTTTCCACAAAAAGATGTTTTGTAGAAGTCGTTGAGGCTGAAGCCGGTGATGTTGATATTACAAAATCAGAGGTTCTTGTTTCAGTTGGTCGTGGAATAGAAGATGAAGATAATATTGAAATAGCTCAGGATCTTGCAAAGGCTATGGGCGCTGATGTTTCATGCTCCAGACCTATTGTTGATGCAAAGTGGATGGAAAAATCCCGTCAGGTTGGAACATCAGGCCAGACAGTAAAACCAAAAGTTTATATGGCTTTGGGTATAAGTGGTTCATTCCAGCATCTTGGCGGCATCAAGGGAGCGCCATTTATTGTTGCTATAAACAAGAATGCAAAGGCTCCTATTCTTCAGGTTGCAGATGTAGGTATTATTGCTGATGTGCTTGATTTTATTCCTGAATTGACTGATGCGATTAATGGTTGATCAGATTTTTTGTTAAAGCATCTTAATGGCCGGCTGTTTCAAAATTACTGAATTCAGCCGGCTATTTTTTTTGTTAAAAAGCACAAATGTTTAGTAGGTTAGGGTTAGCTCAAATTGATATGGGAGAGTTTTATATGGCTTCTATTGATGAACAGATTTTAAGAACAGCCAAAGAGATAGTTGTTAAATATATTGAGGCAGGAAGGATTTCACCTTCCGGTTTTAGCGAAATATTTATAAATGTTTACAACACGGTGTATGATGTTGTAACAAAGCATGATATTGTAACAAAGCATGATGTTGTAAAACAGTCTGAAACTGTTGTTGAAAAAAAAGATGCTGTAAAATAATCTGGAGGTTTGAAATTGTATTCAAAGATACTGATTTTGCGTTTTCCTCAAACCGAAGTGCAAAAACCGGTTGTATGTTATCTTGTCAGGGATTTTGGTCTTACATTTAACATACTGAATGCCACTGTACTCCCAAGGAAAGAAGGGGTTTTAGTCCTTGAGTTGACGGGAAGTAAAAAACAATTCAAGGAAGGTGTGCAATATCTTAAGGATCAGGGTGTATCTGTTCAAAATGCAGACCAGGAAGTAAAACGAAATACAGATAAATGCACCCATTGTGGAGCCTGTACAGCCGTCTGTCCCACTGGAGCTTTATACATTCAGCGTCCCGAGATGCTGGTTGTTTTTGACCAGAAAAAATGCAGTGTGTGTGAACTTTGCGTGCCTGCATGCCCCACAAGGGCAATGGAAATATGTCCCACAAATAATATATTTTTTGAATGAAAAGTCTAATCGCAGTTGCAGTCAGCGGGGGGATAGATTCCCTTGTCACTGCATATCTTTTAAAAAAACAGGGTTATGAAGTTACAGGCGTTCATTTTTTTACAGGATATGAGCAGACTGATTGCTTTGGCTTAACATTTAAAGATCTTGCCGAAAAAAAAGCCTCTTATATTTCCAGCCAGCTTGGCATTGCTGTTGATACAGTTGACTGCCGGAATCAATTCAAGAAAAAAGTTGTTGATTATTTTGTTAAAAATTACCAGGCAGGGTTAACTCCTAATCCTTGTGTTGTCTGTAATCAGTATATTAAATTTGGAACAGTTTTAGATTATGTTAAAAAAATTGGAGCTTCATGCCTTGCCACCGGCCATTATGCAAGAATATCAAAAAACAGCATGAATCAGTATGAGCTTCTTAGGGGAGTTGATTTAAAAAAAGAACAGACATATTTCCTTGCCATGGTGAAACAAAAACAGCTTGAAAGGGTGAAATTTCCCCTGGGAGATTTTACAAAATCACAGGTAATAAAGATCTCCGAAGAAAATGGGCTCAGTCCAATTTCAGGAAAAGAGAGTCAGGATGTATGCTTTATCCCGGAAGGTTCCTATGCGAAGTTCATGGAGAAACAGCCTGGTTTTAGACCTGAGCAGGGATTTATTGAAGATTGTGCAGGAAATATTATAGGCAGGCATAATGGACTGCACCTGTTTACCATAGGTCAGAGGCGCGGCATAAATTGTCCTGCAAAAGAGGCCTATTATGTTTTGAGTATAAACGTCCACAAAAAATCTCTAATTGTTGGAAATAAAAAAAGCCTGCTGGGTACTCATTGTACAGTGGCCGGCATTAACTGGATTAACAGGAAACCGAATACTCCTTTAAAAGTTCATACCCGCTTGAGATACCGTCACAGGATGGTTTTGTCTACAGTATTTCCAGGAAGAGGAAATACTGCCGTTATAAAATTTGAAGAGCCCCAGTCTGCAATAACTCCAGGGCAGTGCGCTGTTTTTTATGATGGTGATAAGGTTTTAGGCGGAGGATGGATTACGAGACATGAAGAAAAAACGTGAAAAAATTTGTTTTTAAAACACTTGGCTGCAAGGTAAACCAGTGTGAATCGGAACTTATTGCAGATAATTTGAAAGAAGCGGGTATGCTTCAGATTGGAGCCGGTAGCAAAGCCGATTTTTGTATAATAAATACCTGCACAGTTACAGGCAGGGCATCCATGCAGTCAAGGCAGGCAATAAGGCAGTTGATAAGGACCTGTCCTGATGCGCATATTATTATAACCGGTTGTTATGCCCAGACAGAACCTGATGAAATCAGGAAAATAAAGGGCGTACATGAGGTTATCGAAAATTCTGAAAAACACAGGATTCCCGAGCTGATACTTAATCGCAAGATATGCAGTAATAAAAGTATTCTTGTGGCTGCCGGCAGCAGAACAAGGCCATTTTTAAAAATACAGGACGGTTGTGATGCGTTTTGTACATACTGCATAGTCCCTTATGCAAGGGGAACCAGCCGCAGTATGCCTTTTAACCAGGTTATAGAAAATATTAAGAACTTAAAAAAAAAGGGCTGCCACGAGGTGGTTTTAACAGGTATTCATCTTGGCCGTTATGGAAAAGATCTTTTGCCTAAAACAGCTTTAATTGATCTTCTGAAAGCTATAGATGAATTAAAACCGATTAACCGTGTCAGGTTAAGCTCAATAGAACCGTGTGAACTCTCCGACGATATTATAAAACTTGTTGCTGACTCAAAGACTTTTTGCCGTCATTTTCATCTTCCTTTGCAAAGTGGATGTGATACTGTTTTAAAAAGGATGCACAGACCATATACTTCTTCTTTTTTTAAAGATCTAATTTTGAAAATAAATAAGATTCTGCCTGATGCTGCAATAGGTGTTGATGTTTTGATAGGCTTTCCCGGAGAGACCGATGATGCATTTGAAAATACTTGTTCTATAATAAGAGAATTGCCTGTAACATACCTGCATGTATTTCCCTTTTCTCCGAGAAAAGGAACAAAGGCCTTTGATTATCCCGACAAGGTAAAAGAGTCTATTATTAAGGACAGATGTAAAAAAATTCGGGATTTAGGCATGGAGAAAAAAGAGAAATTCTTTGAAAAAGCCATAGGGAAAAAGGCACAAGTTCTAATTGAAGCCAAACGGCATACTCCTACAGGTCTTCTTAAGGGAATGACGTCAAATTATATTCCGGTTTTAATTGAAGGTGAAGATCAATTAAAAAATAAAATTATAGATGTGAATATTTATAAAAAAACCGACAGATTTTTCATGATGCAGGGACTGCCTTTTTAAAATTTTTTGGGAACAGAAGCCCAGA